>Ga0233437_1000208_pt1 | contig 142200 bp, 133 predicted proteins | sample SI_122_August201_FD_182714 | JGI IMG/M metagenome (GOLD analysis project Ga0233437, IMG submission 182714) | Seawater microbial communities from Saanich Inlet, British Columbia, Canada - SI_122_August2016_200_MG | ecosystem: Environmental > Aquatic > Marine > Inlet | place: Canada: British... | reverse complement strand
TTGCCGCACCAGATAATAGGGTGTAGGTACCACCTAAATCATTTAATTCACTTACACTGTATAGCGTTCCTGCTACTGATACAACTAGTGCAACAGCAAGTAATGCTACAATTGTTTTGTTTGAAACCTCATTCATTTTAATTTCCTCCTTTTTTATACTTACTCAGTATTTACTCAGTTTCTTCCACTGGTGGTTCAACTATGTTAATTTCAATCTCACCTGAAGATTCAACTGTTTGTGGTTCTATTTCTTCTGGTGGTTCTATTACACTTAATATAATTTCGCCGCTTGCTTCTGCATTAATTTCTGGTTCAGCAGATTCTGCTGCATCCATAAATAGAATTATGCTAACGGTACTTACCACAATCACAGCAACTAATAGTACTAGAACTACCCAGTTAGGAACGTCGTTGTTACAAACATTCTTTTTTGCTTTTCTCTTAACCATGCTTGTATCACCTCTTTTTTAGGTTTATCCTGATTAATTTTAAATCAAAAACCCAAGCATTTAGATTTTTGATGTTTACTTGCGTAAACAATTAACAGGAAAGGTTAAAGGTCGCTCAAGCCCAAAAACTTATCTTTCAATAAGTTACTCAGGCATAACCTTTTACCTAAGCCTTGTCATAAGAAAAACTTTTTGCATTTATATATCTTTTGCTTTTACCCCCTTATTTGTCGACTAGAAATGAAGGTCAAAATGCCATTAAGGGGATTGCATCTCACGATAAGGGCACACAACAGACAAGAATATACTGGTATACTAATTTGTGACATTAACAACACCATTAGAAACAATTCTAAAGCTTAATCTTTTCCCTTCAACTAAATATCTGTGCTTACGTAAAGTTAAAAATCTTGAAATTACTTCTTCTACTTGGTCTCCTTTTGCTAAATGTGGAGCGTAATTACTGTTGTTATTATAATTGACATTATTTCCGGACAAATTTTCTTTACTCAACTCAATCAAGCACTTACTCCCATACTTTAATAAATCTCCACCAACCATTTTAACCCTATTTCGATCGCCAAAATCGGCATATACTTGATTAGTTATAAGTACAGGAATAGATTTGTTACGTGCAATCTCTACTAAAGTAGCTATTTGCCGAGCAAGGGCAGAGTTAGTTTCAAAAACTGCATCAGCTTTACCTAATTCAAGGCGGTATAACATTGATATTGAGTCTACAAGAATTAGACCAACATCAATTTCTTCACTAATTAAAGATTTTAATTTACTAAATATTTCTTGTTGCTCTTCAAAATTAAGTGGTTGAAGAAAAATAATTTTGTTTAACACGTTCTCCCAGTCTTCACTTAACTGCTTGATTCTTTCCACAGCTACACCACCTTCAGTATCTATTAAAACAACTTTTTTGCCTTGTTCTGCTACTTTAACTGCAGCTAATAAACAAAGGTTAGTTTTACCAGACCCAGCCGGACCATAAATTGTTGTTACAATATTCTTTTCATAGCCACCATCTAAATATTCATCTAAAAATCCTGCTCCTGTAGAGATTTTGTTATGTACATTACTTAAATCATATTTATTTTCAGACATCTGATGAAAATAGCAGAATTAAGTAGTATAAATTAATTTCTAGGCTAAAGGAGTAAAATATTTGAAAAAAGCAGAAAAAACGAAAGATTAAATCCTTAACTAAAAAGGAATTGCTTATTAAAGTATTTCGCATTATTTATATATCTTAAAGAAATAACTAAAGTTGGTGAAGGTAATTTAATGTTATCAAAAGGATTACTTAAAAAAATATCTAAAAAGCACGTAATCTTAATTTCTGTATTAGTACTAGCTTTAATAATAAGAATTATCCTTGCTTTTTACGTTGATAATCTCAGTTATGATTCATATTATCACATCAGACAAGTTGAACATATTTCAGAAACTGGACTTCCTGATTATGAAGATAGCTTATCTTATGGTGGCAGGTCATTACGTTTCTTGCCTTTCTTTTATTATTTTAGTGCGTTAATATTTATGATATTTCCATTTTCAGCAGAGGTTGATGCGCTTTTATTAGGAAATGTTTTATTTGTTTGTTTAGCAGTTGTGGTATATTTAATATCAAAAAATATAACACGTAATAACTACGCACCACTTATATCTGCAACAATTGCTGCATTTCTGCCAATAACATTTCAAACAAACAGTTTCACTCCTATGCCCTTTAGCTTGTTATTAATATTTTTAGCACTCTTCTTTTTCCTAGATTTTAATTTGAGTAGAAAGAAAAAACAGCTTTACTTATTCTTAATCACTCTCATTTTACTGTTATTTAGCAGCTCCTTAACTGCAATATTGGTAATTAGCTTAATATCATACATATTAATTGCAAATCTGAATGATAAAAAACCTAGTTCTGCTGAATTAGAATTAAGTTTATTCAGTTTGTTCATTTTCTTGTGGAGCCAATTTATATTCTTTAAAGAAATTTTTTTAAGTTCTGGAATTTCGTTCATATGGCAAAACATACCATATCCTATAATAAACCAATATTTCCCGAAGATAAGTATTATTGATTCACTGATATTGTTAGGGATTGTACCATTTTTAGCTGCATTATACTTAATTTATACTAACATTTTTGAAGAATCTAACCAAAAAATGTTTTTAATGTTCTGTATTGCAATAAGTACTACAATCCTTGCTTGGTTTAGGCTTGTAGAATTTCAGACAGCACTAACTTTCTTAGGGTTAATTCTGGCGATACTATTTTCTCCATTTTATGAAGATTTGGTAAATTATTACAAAAAAACTAAACTTAGTACAATAGAAAAGAAAGCTAAACGAATTAAAAAGCTTACTAGATTTAAGACTTACTTAGGTTTGATAACTATATTAGTCTTACTTCCAAGCTTAATTATCCCAGCAGTTAGTTACTCCTTATCACAGGAAACGCCAACAGATGATGAAATTGAATGTTTCAAATGGTTAAAAGTTAATGGGGATGGAAGTAGTAGTCAGGTGGCTCTTTCTAACTTAAAAGAAGGAAACTTAGTAACTTATTATAGTGATATGAAAAATCTTATGGATGATCAATTTAATTTAATTCCAGACATTGAGCAGAGGTTCAAAGATTTGAATAGTATGTACATTTCAAAATTTCAAACACAAGTAATTGGTCTTGCTGATAACTATGGAATTAAATATATTATCCTTACTGAATCTAGTAAAAAACTGTATGGCATTGAAGATTTATCTTATACTGATAATGATTGTTTTGAATTAATGTATAATGAAGGAGGTAACAGAATTTACAAATTAATATGTACCTTAAACAATAATGGTAATAATAATTAAAAATAAATAGTAATTATTAAAATTATGAAAAATAATTTAAAACTAACAAAAGATGAGAAACAAAATAAAAAAAATTACAAAAAATAGGAAAATTAAATTCACAATAGTTATAATCTTATTAATTCTATCCTTATCTAGTATTATCTTTGCAAGACATTTAAATGATAAACCATTGTTATATGGTCAAGAAACATATTACCATCTTAATCAAGCAAACAATTATCTTGATGGAGAATTATCAATCTTAGCATTAAATCCATTAGAGGGGTTAATTGTTTTAACTGAATATTTGCCAAATAATGAAATCCAAGAGGTATTAATTCAAGAGATATTATTTCTTATTTTACCAATAGTATTAGGTTTACTTAGCACTATCTTGTATTTAATTTTAAGTGAAAAATTAGAAATTAATGGTATTAAGAACTTTATGTTTATGATTATTTTAATAATTTCTCCTTCTTTTATGTATAGTTTTTCTACTTTAAGCAACATATCGATGATAATTTTTTTAATAATATTAGGTTTGTTTTTATTAAGTTCAAATAAAAAATCCTTGCAGGTAATAGCTATCTTACCATTAGCTTTAGTTACTTTATTTGATGTTTTTAGTACAATTATGATGTTATTAACAATATCTTTCTTTTATCTGGTATGGTTAAAGGATAGAAAATATAATGAAAGTGATAAAAAGAATAATAGAAAAAGTGTTAAAGCTAAAAAAGAAGATTTAGATCGGAAAACATTTAATGATAAACTATTTAAAATTTTACTAATTATTATTACGATACTCACGATTTCTTTTAAAGTGTTACTTAACAAGGCATTGTATTCAGTACCAATAATGATAAATAATTTTTGGACAAACATAATTTCTGATTTTGGAGGGTTAAGTGGAGTTAGTGTGTTTGTAGTAATAAGTTCAATATTAGGTATTTATGTTTTTCTCAAAGAAAAAAATACTTTTTTCTTTCTTGCAGTCTTATTACTTATAATACCATCTTATTTTTATAATAACAATTGCATTATTTATTTGAACATAACTCTTGCTTTCTTAGCAGCACAAGCTATATATTGGTTATTAGAAAGAAACTGGAGTGTTAAAGAGATTAAAAATTTTACAATATGGTTATTACTTTTAGGGATGTTATTCTCAACATTAACTTATATTGACAGAATTCCAGAGTATCAACCATCTCAAGAAACGATTTTATCACTAGAATGGTTAGAGGGATACATATCTCAGGACGATTTTGATTATAATTTTGTAGTATTAACTTTACCACAAAATAATGATTATGTTGAGTACATTGTTGAACTAGAAACCTTTACCAACTCGTACATTATTACAGACAATGTATTTTCCACCACATATCCTAACAAACTGTTTCCTATTTTAGATAATAACAACATAAAATACATTTATATTGATCCAGAAACACAGGAAAGATATGTTGATCAACAAGGATTAATATTTGCCTTAAGGAACGAAAAGTTTAAATTAATCCATTCTGAAGAAGATTACGAGATTTGGGAATTTGATATTGAAAGTGATGTTGATATTTAAAAATCAATATCTCTTTTGTGCTATACACATATTAACTTTTTAGTACAACAATACCAAATAAGGGTGATTTTAATGGAAATAATAGGCGACATCATTTTATGGACAGTTTATTTCATATCATTATACTTTTCTATATTCATGATATTAGTTTTTCTTGAAAAACAAAAGAAGCTTAAAGAAGAGGTATCAAGTACTAAGACGCCACATGAACCAAAAGTAACAATAATAGTACCTGCTTACAATGAAGAGACAACTATTTTCAAAACTTTAGAATCTATAAGAGACATTGACTATCCTAAAAAGAAATTAGAAGCAATAATCATTAATGATGGATCTTCTGATAATACTGAAAAAGAAATTAAAAAGTTCATTAAAAAAAATAAGTTGAATAATTTCAAACTTATTTCTCATTCTAATATTGGTAAGGGAGCTTCTATGAATAAGGCATTAAAAATTGCAAAAGGAGAGTTTTTTACCTGTTTAGACGCAGATTCCTTTGTTCATCCTAAAACTCTTAAGAAAATGCTTGCTTTCTATTACCGAGAGAACGATCCCCAACTAGCTATAGTCACACCAGCAATGAAAGTCTATAATCCAAAGAACATATTACAAAGAGTTCAATGGATAGAATATATAATTATGATCTTTGTAGGAAGGTTAACTAGTCAGTTAGATTCTCTTTATGTCGCACCAGGCCCATTTTCATTGTACCAAACAGAAATTATCAGAAATGTTGGCGGTTTTGATGAAAAAGTTCTTACTGAAGATCAAGAAATTGCTTATAGAATGCAAGAAAATCATTATAGAATTAAACAATGTTTTGATGGGTATGTTTACACTGTTAGTCCTGATAAGCTCGTTCCCTTTTACAAGCAAAGAAGAAGATGGTATTTAGGAAGTTTATCTTGTGCATACAAGTATAAGAAACTTATCGCAAACAAGAAATATGGTGATTTTGGCCTTATTCAGATGATAAAGAATGTTCTTGGCTATTTTTTAGCTATTGCTGGAATGGCATTTGCATTTTACTTCATAATTTTACCAATCTTTCTTAAGATTAAAAATGGGTGGATTATTAGTTTTGATTTCATACCATTTCTCAAGGATCTCAACTTTATTTTCGATCCTTTATTCTTAGATATACCAAAAATAACAATATTTGGCGTTCTATTACTTACTTCAGCGTTCTTTTTTTATCATGCACATAAGAATGCAAACGAAAAAATGCGGGCATTTGGTTATATTCCAATTATCCCCTATTTTGCATTTTATTATCTACTTAAAGGATCTATCTTAATCTTAACATTGTACGAATTTGCTCGTGGGAAAAAGATTAAATGGTAATTGTTCTAGAAAATCTACTCTTAGAAGTATAAAATCTAATAGCTATTTGGTAAGAAATTTATCTTTTCTACTATGGAATTATTTAAAAAGACAAAGATGTCCAAGTTTGTACTTGATACTACTTACTGAAGATTAAATGCAAAAAATGCAAAAAACTTGATTTAAGTAATAATATTCATAATAAAACATGGCAAAAAGTAAAACCAAGAAAAAAGAAGATATTGGAAAAAAAGTGGTAAAAAGTACTGTAATTAAGAATCCCATAGAAGGAACCACCTCAGACCAATCTTCATTTCGAAAGATAAGTAAAAGTAAGTATATTATGGCAGGGGTAATAACCTTTATTATTTTTTTACTTGGACTATCATTAGGGCTTTTATTAGAGGAACAGAGATACAATAAGGCGGAAGAGATTAGCCAAGAACAAGAAACAAGATATTTAAGTTTACAATTGCAATACTTGTTATTAAGCACATTCGAGTCACAATCAGATGAAAATTGTGCAATTCTTTTTAGTGCTCTACAAGATGCAATTGATGATTTATCTGGATCTTTAGCTAAGATTATAGATTATGAAAAAGAAAATTCGATTAATGAAAATGATTATCTTTTAATAAGTAGGATTTACACTTTAGACAATTTACGTTATTGGTTATTGTCAGATGAAGCAAAGGAAAGTTGTGACCTTAACATAGTGAGCATACTTTATTTTTACTCTGATGATTGTCCATCATGTCCTAACCAAGGTACAATTTTAACTTATTTTAAAAAATTGCTAGGTGAACAATTATTAGTATTTCCAATTAATCTTGACTTAAAAGATGACGAACCAATGGTAGAAGCAGTAATGTCATTATATGACATAAATAAATACCCTACAATTGTAATAGAAGGTGAAAAATATGAAGGAGTTACCAAAAAGGATGAACTGCAAGAAATTATATGTTCACATCTAGAAAATTCAGAAGATTGTGAATATCAAAGCGCAGTAGAAGATTAAAAAAACATTATTAAAATCACGTAAAATATTATTTTAAATGGATAAGTCAAGTGAAATGGAAATTAATTATGAAATGGAGCAAAATATCACGTTTTGTTAAAAAAGAGAAATATTTACTTTTTGTACTAATTATTGCTTTGATTCTTCGTTTATATTACCTTACTTTAAACAACGCTTTTTGGTGGGATTCTTATATATATATCGGAATGGGTAAAGCTATTTACAGCTTTGGAGATATTGGCATTTGGGAATCGTTTCGACCACTTGTCTGGCCAACTATAATTGGTTTCTTTTGGAAATTGGGAATTCCGATAGTGGCTGTTGTTAAAACACTAGACTTAATATTTTCTTTAACAGCAATTTGTTTAACTTATTATTTTACAAAGAAATTGTATAACAGAACCACCGCTTATTTCGCGTCTTTAGCTTTTGCTACAATGCCTCTTTTTGTAATGTACACAGGGTTGGCTCTTACAGAACCTTTAGCTATAAGTTTAGGATTGATAGGGTTATTATTTTTTATTTATAGTAAAGAAAAATTTGGTAAAAAGAAATTAAGTTGGTTAGTTTTAACAGGATTTTTTATTGCTCTATCTTTCCTAACGAAATTCCCTTTAGGGATTCTCTTACCTTCAATACTTATTACAATTTTTTTAAGAAAGAGAATAAAAATTAATTATTTTAGTAAAGAAGAGTGGAAAAGCAAGATAAAAGAAACATTTTTGATATGTTTAGGTTTTTTTGTAACAATATTACCTTATCTTGTTTTAAATTATATTCTATACCAAAATCCACTAGAACCTTTCCAAACAGGATCTTGGATTGTTGGTACAGATACTTGGTTATACAATTCTGGAAAAGCGTTTTATATTAAAGAATTCTTCGTTTTAAATAAAATTTTCTTATTATCTTATTTATCAATAATAATATACATTATAAAAAGAAAATGGAGATTTGAGAAGTATTCAATTTACATATTTCCGGTTATTTTAGCAATAATATATTTCAGTTTTTACGTTCCTAGAAAAGAATTTCGTTATCTAACAATAATATTACCTTTTCTTTCAATAATGGTTGCTAACATCATATTTCAATTTTATAATTTAGCTACTAAAAAAAGCAAGCAGATCTTGAGATCTAAAGGATTCATGATAATTACAACAATTGTAATTATCCTCTCTCAAGTAGCTTCATTTAATGCATCAATGCAAGAACCTGCTGCTCCAGAAATTGCTGATTCAGTAAATTTCATAATAAGTAATAATCTTAATGGAACTTTTTTATCATCAAATCCAGACATAAGTATTAGACTAAATACTTGGATAATACCAGGTAATAGTGTAAGTTATGCCAAACAAATTTATTTATGGCAGGAAGAAAATTTTGATTACATTTATCTCAATTCGTGCGATTTTCGTTGCCCTGATGATGAAGAAAATGGGCCTGTTTGTGAAAATGATAAAGAAGATTTTTTTGATTTAATTTCTACAAATAAATTGATATACCACAAAGAGTATCAAGAAAAAAGAAAAGTTGCTAGTGAAAATGTATTATATCACTGTTCAATAAGTATCTACGAAAAGATTTGAAGAAAAAGAAGAGTAACAAAAATGTTATTGAAAAAAATTAAAGCCTTGATAAGTTTAGTTAGAGTTAGGCAATGGTATAAGAATTTGTTAGTATTCTTAGCATTAATTTTTGTAGGTAAACTATTTTCGTGGACATATTTAGTAATAAACATTATGGCATTTGTTTCCTTATGCCTAATTTCATCTTCATATTATATTATCAACGACTTAAAGGACATCAAGCGTGATAGAATTCATCCTGAAAAGTGTCACAGGCCTTTAGCTGCTGGAATTTTTAGTAAATGGCAAGCAGTAATATTATTTTTAACGTTTTTTATTTCTGCATTAGTAATCGCTTGGCAAATAAACAGAGAATTTTTCTATGTGGTGCTAATCCTGTTCTTGGTATGTCAAATTTACACTTTTTTCCTAAAAGGAATTGTTTTTGCAGATATTCTTACTGTATCCACTATGTTTGTGATTAGAGCAATAGCAGGAGCATTAGCAATATCGGTTTATATTTCTCCTTGGTTGATATTATGTCCTTTCTTTCTAGCAATGTTTATGGTAATTGGTAAAAGGAGGTCTGACTTATTCTTGTTAAAGAGTAAAGATAAAGAAGAAAATATAAAGGAAAAAGGAATAATCACAGATTACAGTTTTGAACTTACAAGTTCTCTAATGAACATTTCAACCGCAATGTTAATTTTATCATATGCGTTATACTGTTTTTTAAGTAATCAAGAAAACCTTATGTTTACTTTACCTTTTGCCTTGTTTGTTATTTTTCAATATCATGGGTTAGTGATTAATAATTCTGTTATTGCAAGACAGCCAGAAAAAATCTTCAAAAGCAAAAGATTATTAATAGGTATTGCTTTATGGTTAATTATTACATTTATTTTACTTTATGTATGATAACCTTTGAAGAAATAACACTTAGTTAAATTAAAATGATTAAAAAAGTTATCAACAAATATTTACCACAATTGTTTCTAGAGATAACTAACTTTGGTGGATTAATATTCTACTTATTAGTTTTAGGCTTTGTTCTGTTAAGTTGGCAATTCTTACTATTTTGGCAACTCTTGTTTGGCCTCGTTGTCAATGTAACTGTAGTTGTAATAATTAGGTTATTATATTTCAAAAATCGACCAAATAAACAAGAATTTAGTAATTTTATTGAAAGATTAGATGCTTCATCATTTCCAAGTTTACATGCTGCAAGGATATTCTTTATGGCCTTGGTATTTTTAGTATATTTTGAGAACATTTATTTGAGTGTTTTTTTAATGGTTATGGCATGTTTAGTAACATACTCTAGATATTATCTAAGAAAACATGATTCTTATGACTTATTTGGCGGATTAACGTTAGGAGTATTAGTGTTTTATGTTAGCACATTTATTTTTTGATTAATTTCGATTCTTAACATAATTGATAATTAAAAAATATTTGTTTTCAGTAATGAAAAAAGATAATTATCTTTTTTAATGTATTAAATCCAACTCGTAATAAACTATTTTCTTCTTTTCCTAACTTTAATAAAATCTCCTAAAGTTGGTTCTCCAGAACTTTTTTTCTTAGAAATTATTGAAGTTCCGTCATTATCTTCACTCAATTCATCATCTGTAACAATTTCTTTTAACAACTTAAGGTTAAGCTGTCTTTCTAAACTTTTTGCAACATCAATCCTAGGTTTCAAATTGCCAGATTCCCATTTCTGTACAACGCTCATCTTCTCATTGAGAATTTTAGCAAATTCTTCTTGGGTCATGTTACGTTGGTTACGTGCTTGTTGTAACTTCTTAGAATAATCTGCCACTACTTCGAATTCTGGTCTAGAACGTTTAGGGTAGGAAGATCTGTGATATCCACCCTGAAAAGAAACAGGTTTTTTCTGTTTATGTACTTGTCCATATTTCGAGCAACCTTGACAAATTCTTAGCTCAGTTCCTTCCACTTGCGCGGCGACTAAGCTTCCTTCTTTTCCACACATCTCACATATTGCCATATTAAGTAAGAATTATGTTTGAATTTAAATTATTTTCTAGTTTGTTTTAGTTATAAATGAAATTTAATTAAAAGAAATTATTGAAAATTATTTAAGTTTACTAAAAGGAAATTCAAAAAAAGTTTCTCTTCCACTTATTTCATCATATAATCTTATAGTAAAAAAATAGTCGCCAACTTCTTCTAAAGAAAAAGTGATTTCAAGAGGAAATTCTTCAAAAATCCCCCATGGTTGAACAGGAAAATGGCTATCTTCAAAAAGTCCATAACTAACAAACATCAATTCTCCATTATTAGAATTATATAAAGCGACATCAGCATTTATTTTATGAAACCCATCTTCAGTTTCAGAGAATCTACCTAATGTGATAAATGTTATCCTTAAAGTATTATCTGTACCATTATATCCTGCTTTATCAAAGAATAAACCATCATTTTCCCAATAAGGAGTGGTTCCTGAAGTATCTCCATATGCTGAAACATGTAATATCATAGGAACAGTGAAAATTAAACCTGCAAAAATTCCCAAGATGCTCAATGAAACCATATCACGATTGCTGGTGTGTTTAAGTAAAAGATATCCCCCTAAAATAACTAAAGGGATTGCTAGAAAAGAAAAAAGGTCCCAATCCCACATTGGATGGTATAACCACGTAATTTGTTTCAGAAAAATAGCATAAATTTGAAAAAAGATATACGCAACAAACAGCATCTTGGCATAACGATCTTTTAAAATAGTTTTCTGATATTTTAAGAAAATTAGTAAGATTAAAATTAAAGAGATGTTTGCAATTAGAAAATTTTCATTAAGTATTGCTAAAAAATGTTCTAAAGAAAACCTAGAATATTCTTCATTATTAATATTGGCTGTAGATTCTGGAAACATTAATGAACCAAAAAGACCATTTGCAAAGTGGCCAATTTCGCCAGTAGCACTAAATAAAGGATTATCTCCTTCAGGAACAGCTAACTCAGCAAATCCAGCAAATAAAAGACTAGGTAAGATAAAACCAATCAGAATTCCAAAAATCATTTCTTTAGTAACTCTAAATTTTATTGGTTTAATACTTGAACCAGACTTGAAGTAATATAACAAAAATAGTGAAGGAAAAAACCAACCAACTGATATGTGCATCCAAAAAGAGACACATAGAAAAAATGTGGGCCAAATTAGATTAATTTTGTTCTTTAAGGCGAGATAAGAAGCTAAAAAATATAATATTAAAGGTATTATAGCATATTGCATGATTTCTTTATAACCAAAAAATAATAAAATAAATCCGGAAGTCATAACAAAACTTATGAAAAAAAATCTTCGTAAAGGTGAAGAAAAAAGTTTTCTTGCGAAGTACCACAGACAGAGAACAGAAATAATACCAATAATAACGCTTGAAATTTGAACAATTGTCTTAGGAACAGACCCACCAATTAAGAACCAAAATTTAATTAATATGGCATTTATGTAAGAAGCTAAAGGAGAATGAGGATAAAAAAAGTCATTAATACCTTGACTAGGACATCCATCACAAATACCAGTTGCAGAACCAATACTCTTTAAGATCCAATGGTCGCCCAACTCTGTTTTAACACGAAAAATCCAGAAGATTATTGCAGATAAAATAATTACTAAAGTAGGTAATGAATATTTTGGGAATTTCTGAGAAAAATTCCACGTTCTTTGTATAAACAATAATAACTTTTTTTGAACATCTTCACGCGAGATTATTATTAAAATTGTTATTGATATTAAAAAAAAAAATGTGGAAAAATATGGGTTTCCCAGATCAAAGACAAATCCCCAGAATAATTCTTTTTTAAAAGACATTAAGAATTGTAAGAAAAGGATAAAAATTATTGTGAAGAAAAATATTTTAGGCAAGTCAAGTTTATCTAATAAATTCTGATATGAAATCCTTTTCATTTACGTTAAAATAAATAAATTCACTTATAAAATTATATGTTGTGTAAAGTGATTAACTGGAGATATTATTAAAAAATTTTATATAGTCAATAAATAACATTAATTAGATGAAAATATCTTTAATCGGACCGCCAGGTAGCGGAAAAACAACAATATCTGAAAAGATTTCTGAAAAATTTGGGCTATTTCACTTATCTCCTGGAGAAGTTCTTCGTGAAGAAGTGCGTAAAGATACCACCATTGGTAAAAGAATTGGTAAAATAATTGACAAGGGTGACCTCTTACCAGGAAATTTTGTAGTTGATTTAGTTAAACTAGAAATTGGCAGAAAAAGGAAATATCTATTGGATGGTTTTCCTCGTTCACTTGACCAAGCTAAAGGTATCGAAAATATGAAGTTGGACATGGTAATTTTCTTAGATGTTCCTGAGAAAGAAGTTATTGAAAGATTATCATTACGTTGGGAATGTCCTGAATGTGAAGAAGGGTTTCATGACAAATATTTTCCTCCTAAGAAGAAAGGTAAGTGTGATCATTGTGGAACAAAGTTAGTGAAGAGAGCTGATGACAAACCTAAAGTTATCAAGGAAAGATTCCGAGTGTATCATGAAAGTACCGAACCTGTTATTGAACATTATCGAAAGTTAGGAATTCTTAGAAAGGTTAACGCTTCAGCTAAGCCTAATACTGTTTTACGCAGAGTTGTTAATGTTGTTGAGAGGTTAAAATAAAGTGTTTGCAGAGTTATATCAATTTATTTTAAATTTCCCAATAGATGTTCCTATCTTTAATTTTGATAATATCACTATATTATGGGTTATTCCTGTCTTGTTTCTAATTATGTTTATATTTGATATAATATTATGGTACGCACTTAAAACAAAAGAAAAAAACCAATTTTTAAAGAAACTATTAGGAACAATAATATTTTTCATTCTTGCTAGTGCAATTATAATATTTCTAAATGACATTATTAATGTATTATATATGGTTATCGGAAAACAACCAGGTTTTTTCGATTCATTAAAAATTTTTGCGATAGATGAGATTCTTAGTTTAATAAGCAATGGATTTAATGAATACTCTATGCTAAATATATACACATACCTAGATAAAATTTTTACTGTGATTAAATTATATCTTATCCTTATTGTTCCCATGGCAGCAATAAGAATTCTTACAAAGAATAATGAAAAACTTTCAAAATATTTAGTTAGTTTTTTTGGTCCAGTATATGAAGAAGTTGTTTACAGATTTATTTTAATTTCTTTTTTAGTTTTCTTAGGTTTTACACTATATGAATCACTGCCTTTCATTTGTTTATTATTCGCACTTGCTCCCAACCACACTTTATCTTTTGGAGAAGAGGGTTGGGATGGTTACTACAAAATGTATTATACGTTTATTTTAGGAATTATTTTAGGATTTATTGTCATAGAATTCGGAATAATTATTGCTATAATGAGCCATATATTTTATAACACAATCTACCAACATGTAAATTCGATTTTCCTTAAGTAAAAATTTGTTTAATAACCATAGTAGCGTAACTACCTTTGTTTAATGAGAAAGTAAGTTTAAGTTTTTTCTTTCCTTGGTTAAGTTCATCATCTTCTGGTTTACTTATTTGTAAATCATTGATTTCTATGAAAGCTTTCCTAAGTTCCCCTTCCATACTAATTTCAGGAATTTGTTTTATCACAAAGTCAGTGTAATCCAAATCTTCTTTTTGCATTAAATTATTAATTATTCTCTTAATTTTATTATTATTCTCTAGTTCATCACTAACAAATCCAATTAAAGGAATTTCTAAATCAAGAAAATCTTCTGGGTTTGATATGAAAACAAGTTTTCCTTGTGAATATTCCAGTTCTGTTATTACTTTTTCATTCTTAACATCATTTCTTAGAAATTCAGCCAAAGTTTCGTTCCAAAGATATGATTGGTAAGCATTTAAGTATAATCTTAACAAACGTATTGGCAATTTTTTCAATGCGCCTACATAATCATTACTATGTTTTTGTAAGTGTTGTTGACACCAGTGGTTATCGATTAATTGTGTTGCTTCCTTGAAATTCTTTTTTACTAAAAATCTGCCAATTTCAACATTATGTTTAGAGAAACGTTGTTCATCAAAATAATTTGTAGAATAATTTATTTTATTAACTAAAATTTTATTTTCAGCTAAATTCCTAATTACAATCTCAAAATTATTACCTTCCAAACTCCCTAAAGAGATTGGATTATTTCCATACCCTAAGAATTCTAATTTAAGATTATTATTTTTAGTCTTAATTTCTTTCTTAGCCGGCATTTCTACAGAAATAATCTGTTCAGTAACAGCATGTTTGTCCTTAGTTCCAGCAAAGCCAATTTGTTTCTCTTTCTTACCAGTAACTCTGGCTACAATTCTGACTGCGTCAAGAGTGTTAAGATCTTTCTTTTTTAATTTATAATAGGCATAGCGGCCCCTAGGTTGGAGAGCATTAGGTTCAAATTGACTTATTTCTTTTACTTCAAAGTCTTCTGGTATTTGTTTAAGGTTGTACATTGTATTTGCTATAGTTACATTGTTTTATAAAGTTTAGTACTACTGTAAGATAATAATCTACGAAAAATTATTAAATATGCGTATATATTAACGTAATACAAAATGATCATCAACTTATCTAAACCAAGGGAAGAGTACTTTGAAGGTAGAAATGTGAGAGAAATCCTCACTCAATTTGTCGACAAAGAAGGACCTATCGGAATTAATAGTTTAAGAGAACTTGATCAGGAAGGCCAAATTGTTACTGGAACAAAAGAAAGAGATTTAGAAAATCTTCTTTCAAGAGAACACCATTTAGATTCAAGACAATTAGTTGAAATGATTGAAAACCTTGGTTCAGATCAACTCCTAGTATTACCTCCAGAATATCGAATAGATGACTATGAAGGAAGAAATGTTTTAGTTTACGAAACGAAAAATCTTGTTAATTTAGATTCTATGGCTGTTAAGCGAGCATTGTTACAAGAAAAAATTCCTAAAGGACCTCTTTCAGGAGTAAGAAAACGTGATGAAAAATGGAATCCAGAAAAAGTTATTAGAACTGCGGTACATTTGTATCATAAGGAATTAGACAAAGTTATAGAAAAAACTTGGGCAGGATACACTTGGTGGGGTAAGGACAATCATCGTAGGATAGTCTCATTATATAGATCAATACAGGGTGCTGAACTTAGAACATTCCAAAACTTTGCAGCTTTTAGATTGACAATCCCTTTAATGAGGAAAGAATTAAGGTTAGGAGCAACTTCAAGAAGTAGTTACAAAAATCCATTAACAGGAGAACAAAGAGGACGTAGAAAAAGTAAGATTGCGCGTTATGAAAATTATCTTCGTAAAAAAGTTAGGGAAGGCCACCCAATTGGCAAATATGTCCGAAAAATGGATGTTGAATTTTCTGACCTTATCGAACCGAATAGGGCTTCTTTCGCTCAGCATACTGGGAAAAGAGTAAGGGTTCCTTCACGTGGAAGAAAAAATTCTAAAGTTAGAGAATTTGATATTACTGGAATTCCAATATTGAAAGATAATGAACTTGATTTGGCTTTAAGCATGGTGTGGAACATGCGTGGATACTGTCCTTGCGAAGATAAGAGATATAGAAGTAACAGAAGAAAGATGTCTCCAGAGACAGGTAATGATGAAGATCTTTTCTGTCCACACGAAATTGCAGCATTGTATACTATAAAAAGAATTTACAAAGATTACACTGATAGGTCTCTACCAATGTTACCATTTGTTCTCCCCACTGCAAAGACCATGGATTATGTTGAAAAATTAAGAAATCAAACAGTTTTGTTAGATTTTAATGCAAAAAGTGGACATAGTGGACGTTTTACTAAAAGAGCGTTGAATCATACAGAAATGGAAAATCTTCTTTGGAAATTGGCTATTGTTAGAGATTATGAAGCTTGTTTTACAACTAGAATAGAAAAGTTCGCTCAAGAAAGATATGACCCAAACCTAGATTTAGTTAAGTTCAGATAAGTAAAAAAGATAGAAAAGAAATAAATTAAGGTTTATACCTTTCCATAGTTCTTGGGAATGGAATAGCATCTTTAATGTTATCAAGGCCACAGATCCATCTGATTAACCGCTCTACGCCAAGGCCAAACCCACCATGCGGTACTGAACCATACCTTCTAGTGTCAAGATAAAATTCGTATTGACTTGGATCTTCACCTTGTTCCTTCAAACGTTTCTTAATTTCTTCGAGATCATGTTCACGATGACTCCCACCAATAATTTCTCCATGTCCTTCTGGAGCTAAGAAATCGCAACCATGTACAACTTTTGGATTCTTAGGATCTTCAGTCATGTAAAAAGCTTTAACTTCCTTAGGATAATGTGTACAAATTACAGGTACATCGTAAAGGTTAGTTAACTTCTCTTCTTCTACAGTTCTCAGATCTTTACCCCATGGAACTTTCATATTACATTTATCTTTCAAGATCTTTAATGCTTCATCATAAGTCATTCGCACAAAAGGTTTTTTTACTGTAGGTTCCAATATTTTTATATCACGACCAATAATTTCTAACTCTGCTTTATGGTTATCAAGAACCTTTTTTACTACAAACTTTAACATCTTTTCTCCATAATCAATAATTTCGTCAAAGTCTGCCCAAGCAACTTCCATTTCACAATGCCAATATTCAGTTAAATGTCGAGATGTCTTTGATTTTTCTGCTCGGAAACTTGGTGCAATAGTATAAATCTTTTCTAATGCAAAAATTGCTGGTTCCGCGTACAACTGCCAAGACTGAGCTAAGAACACGTCTTTCTTATCAAAGTATTTAACTTCAAATAAGTCGCTACCACCTTCACACTGTACTGCTTGAAAAATTGGTGAATGGTATTCATAAAAACCTTCGCCTTTAAAGAATTCGTCTAATGCACCAAACACAGTACTTCTGATTTTTAAAATAGCAATCATTTTTTGGCTTCTTAACCATAAGTGTCTATTATCTGCCAAAAATTCTACTGATTGATCTTTAGTTATTGGAAATTTATCACTTTCTCCAACGACAGTATAATCTTTAACTTGTAGTTCGTAACCAGTAGGAGCACGTTTATCTTCTTTAATTTCACCTTTAAGTTCAATTGACGCTTCTACCTGAACATGATCAATCTCGTCCCAACTTTTTTCAAAGTTATCTTTTTTTAAGACACATTGGATTACGTTAGTAGAATCTCTAAGAACAATAAATTTTAATTTGTTGCTACCACGCTCTCGGTGAACCCAGCCTCTAATAGCTACTTCACCTTTACCTTTCTTGATTGCTTCTTGAATTGAAATAAATTTTGCTTTCATCTTGTATCTTGATAATTATCCTATTTTTATAAATATTGTTATAAGGAAGGCCTTAGCAGTGCCTTGCTAGAGGGAAGGTGGGTGGTATGAAGTGAGCACAACTTTGATACACGCCGAGCATTTTTCGTAAGAAAAATCAAAGGCGAAGGCGTGGACTACGCTTCTGTCCGCGCACTGCTCAAAAACTATATCCCTATCGGCATTCCGGGAACCCTGCCGAACAATGACAGTTCTCCAACATGGTCTGACTTTGTTAGGAATCTTGCTAAACGTTCCATACCAATCCCTGCACCAGCGGAAGGTTCCAGACCCTCTTTAACATGTTTCAGGTACTGCTTGTACTTGGTCATGTCAAGTTCGTCACGTTCAATTCGTTTAATGATTTGATCGTACTCATGTTCACGTTCCGCGCCTGACAAACCTTCACCAAAACCTAATGGATAAATTATGTCATAGTTCAAGTACGCACCAGGTTTGGTTGGATCTTCCTTATCATAAAACTCTCTTTTATGACTTATTGCAAAGAAAGGTTGTTTACTTTCTTTTGACATTAACTGTTCCCAATCTTCACCATACTTAGCTTTCAAATCTTCAGTATCAAACCTAGTAAAAGGTGCTTTAAATTCAAAAATGTCTAAATCTAAAACTTTGAATTCTTCACTTGCATATTCTCTTAAATATACTGAAAGTCCAACATAAAATTCTTCAATCAGAGTTAAAGCGTCTTCCATCTTGGCACCGGCCATTTCAAAGTCAGCTTGAGTGAATTCAAATAAATGTCTACCAGTGGAGTGGCGCTCAGATCTTTCTAACCTCACGTTTGGGCTCATGATAAAGATCTTTTTGAAATCTTTAACTGCAACTTGTTTATGCAAGATCATTGACGTTACAAGGCTTAACATTTCACCTTGGTATTCAATTTCAGGAATTTTCACAATAGAACTGCCAGGGTCAGGTCCTAGGGGGTCGACCGATTTTCCTAGCATAACTGGCATTAATTGTACAAATCCTTTCCTGTGAAAAAAGTCTACACTGTATCTGAACACTTTTCCCATGATTCTCATTTTAGCTTCTTTTGCTTTCATTTGTTTTATATCACCTTGATTGATTATTATGTTATTCTTATGGTTATTATGTCAAATGTTCTTTATATAAATATTCCAAGTTTGTTGGAAAAAGTGGCAAAAAATAGAAAGATTTATATAAAATATGGAACATATGTTTCATTAACATGAGTATTATTGACGAGAAGGATAGAAAAATATTAGATGTTCTTTCAGAGCACGCTGATTATACCACCAGACAGATTGCTAAGAAAACTTTGTTGCCAGTAACTACGATCCATAATCGAATTAAGAAGTTACGTAAAGAAGGAATTATCAAGAGATATACAGTTGACCTTGACCATAAAAAGTTGGGTAAAGGTTTGTTTGTAATCATCATGGTATCTGTAGATTACAAAGCTTTGCGTGATTTGAAGAAGGATCAACACATGCTTGCTAAAGAGTTAAAGAAATTGGGTGCTGTAGAGAAAGTTTACACTGTAACTGGTGGAACAGACATGGTAGTTCGTGCCAGAGTTAAGGATATGGAAGAGTACGATTTGTTCTTGCTCAAGAAATTACAGAAATTGCGTGGCATTGACAAAACCCAGACTTTAGTAGTGATGCATGAGAAGTGAAATTACATTAAATTATGTGCTTTACTTAATGAATTTTGAAATGCCATGAGATCTTTAACATTATTTTCTTTTAATGCTACCACCCCTGCCCTACATTTCCTTTCTAAATCATATAACACATCTTGACTAGACTTTCTTATAAACTTAAATCCTCTTGGAAGTAAAAATAAACCACCTGACCCAACAGTAAGTTGAAATTGGACGTAAAGTGAAGCCATTTGAATCACAAAACCAAAGATAAAACATAACTTTTGAACATTAGTTTCCCTTCTTTGCCAATCTTTGTTAATACCTGAACGCATTATGTTAACGTACGCGGTCAATGCTTGGTAAAGATTATTCAAGTGTAACAGAAATAATGCTTTCACCTCAGCCATATCTTCCTTACTAAGATAAAATTCTTTTTCTAATTCTTCAAACAATTGGCGTTCTTTCATAAAAAGGTCATTGACATGATCATATTTCTGCAAACCTTCCAAATAATACGTCTGATTACCTTCCAATAATGTTATATCATTGATTTGCTGATAAAGAAGATCTCTCATTTGTTCAATTTTTATTGAAGATGTCCTTAATAATTCAAAAAGTTTGCCGCCAGAATTAGCCCAAATTAATTCTATGTCTGGACCAGCAAACGATATTTTTTCTGTTGGAAGTCCATATTCATCTTGTAAATATTTTGCAGCAGTATAATTTGATGTTAACACAACAATTCGATTTTTTAGGATATTGTTCAACAAATTATAAAGAACAAGACTTTTATTAGCCTCATCAAGATCTTTTCTTAAACAAGATTCCATAATCTTCCTGGTTACTTTGCCATGGGGCATCCGATCTATTTTTTTAATTCTTTGATATACATCTTCAAGAATGGGACTATTTTTATCAATAAATAATTTAATAGCTTTAAGTCCAGGGGCTAATTTACTTTTTTTATGCTCAACAAAAGCTTCTAAGAGTTCAAAAGCAATTTGATCTTGTCTAGTCATTAAGCTAAGTAATATTTCCTAGTTTAAATATTTTTCAGAAAAATAAGTGGTTATTCTGGTAATTTGTACTTTGGGTTAGTACAATTTTTGTGTGGCACCCAGATGGGGTTCCATTCCCAATCCTCACAACCAGGTATGCTTCTAATCTTACTCTTTAGTTTTCTGTAAGGAACTAAATTACCAACATCACAAATACTTCCTGAACTTCTCACTACTCTTTCCTTAACAACATCTAAATTTTCATCAGCACCCCATGATTTTTCAAATTTATTTAAAGCAGGTAAAAGGTCCTCTTCATAAAGTTGTTTACAAATAAAATAAGGGGCGGTATCACTATCAAAAACAACTTGATCTAAATCCAAATATTCATACATCTTAGTTAAATAATCTTTGCTTCCTTCCCACATTTCAGAATAACGTTCTTTATTATCAGGAAATTCAGCAATAAGTTCTACTAAGGTATAAAAACCCGCAACAACTCCGCCAAAATTTGCAACATACCCTTTCTCTATCTTCCTCAGCCTTTCATCTAAAGCTTTTACTTCATTTACTCTTTCCGCTGGTACTTTATCCCAATCAATCATTTTAAATCTAACCTAAACACCCCTAAAGAAACATCTAATAATTTAAAAATAGCTTTGTTTTAAGTAATTTTAGTTTTACAAAGGCAAAACTTAAAAAATAGTGCTTCTGAACAAGACTTAAGTGGGCCTGTAGCCTAGCCTGGTAAGCTATTGCTTAGGCAAATAGGGCGACAGCCTCCTATTGATTAAATTCAAGAGAGAGCTGTAGATCGGGAGTTCAAACAGCTTTTTAAGAAAAACCTGGGAAAAACAGGTGCGGCATTCACTGCGCTCAACCCCACGAGGTTTTATTAAGAGCTTTGAAAGTCTTCCCAGGCCCGCTTTTATCTTCAACGCAAGTCTCAAGATCCGATGAAGAACCCTATGAGTAGTCCCATTATGGGATAATCGAAGTAGGCTGAGGATGAGTAAGCTTGCTATATGTTCTCATTTCACCTTACTAATTCCCAATATTGAATTGGATCCCCATATTTTTGCTCTTTTATTTTTCCAGGAATCATTAGAGTTCCTTGAACACCATCAACAATTAACTCTAAATCAAATTGTTCGATTAGTTCTCCTGAACTATCCCTAAAAACTCGCTCTCCTTCTCTTAGTTTTCTAGGAATTTCTGATTTTTCTTTATCAGATAGATCAAATGGATTTTTGTCTTTAGGGAAAATTCCAAGTTCATCATACAATCTACGATTATTATCAAACACACTACTATTCACTTCATATGCTACATCTTTTTTAAGTCCTTCATATACTCTCACCAATGTAGATCCTGCTTCAGTATCATAACAATGACGCACTACGCTCCAACAATTTGATGTTAGTACTCCATTCTTGTCTTGTGAGATATATACATCCCACAGTCTATTTTCATTTCTTAATTCTGGCTTTATTTCTGCATCGCCAAAATGTAATGGTTTTATTTCTTTTATATTTCTCATTTTATCACCTTTAACTTTACTCTCATAAACCACCTTTATTATTGTCATAATTGTAAGCATATAAACCTTGTTGGTGGTAATCACCACCCCAGAACAAAAGTTATTTAAACTAGAATAACTATTGTCAACTAAATCATGAAAAATCTGCTGAAAGTGTTCTACCCCACCCTAAAGAGCAGGTATGACCGAACACTTTCTATTTTGGCAGATTTTTGTGATACAAAAAATTTCGACCTGAAGGTCAGGGTATTATACCCCACTTAAAAATTCCTGTCGAAATTTTTTAGTATAAGCAGGATTTATTCGAACAATTACATAAATAACGAAATATTTAAATATAAAACAATAATTGAGAGCACATATGAATAAAAAAATATGTAAAAAGGTACTTGAACACAAAGATAACTTCATACCACATATCTTCACTAATCGGCAAATTAACATTATTGAGAAATATCTAAAAGGAAATAAACTAAACAACACCGAAAAGTCATACCTGTACTCAACCATCAAGAAAAAAATTGATGCCCTCCAACTCCTCAGAGAAGAATTTTATGTTAAGGGATCTGAAATGATAACAGAAAGAATAATTAAAGCTAAAAAAATTTTAAAAGAAATAAACAATGAAAAAGCCTTTATCTCCGGTTCTTTCCTGTACCTCAAAAAGTATAATGATATTGATGTTTACATAATTTCAAAGAAAAGGAAACAATATCATAAAGGAAAGTTACATTTCGTTCACATTACTGAAAATGATTTAAGAAAACCGATATTTCTTTCGGCTATGAAATATTCTGTTGCAAACTTTTCCAAAGAGATTAAACCAATCATTGAAAGACCAATGTTTGATGATCTCATTTTTACATATCAGCTAGCAATAAAAGAAGTATTAGAGAAAGATGACCAAAAGACAGTAAGAGAAATTATCTTTGAATACCATAAACAAATAACCAACCAAATTTTAGATTCATATTCATTATACAAACAATGGCAAGAAACAATTAAAAAAACAAAGAAGCAGAAAATTGAACAGATTAACAAAATGACGAAAGAACTAATCTTAAAATTATATTCATCAAAATACATGTATCAAACAATCCTCCCATACAAAAAAAATATTGAAAATCTAATTCCAGAATATAAAGTAAACAACAATTTGATAGTTTACAACCATTTTCTAGAAGAGGTAAAAAATGAATGTAGAAAAGCTCAAACTTAAATTAAAAGAACTTTTTGGCGAACAAATAGTTTTCAATAAAGATTTTGATAGTTATGCTGCCTCCATTAAAAACCTTAACGAAAATTTTCTTCCTTGGTGTGAATCTGTAAAAAAAGGAGGAATTAGTATAATTCCCACTAGCAGAAAATTAAACAGTGTAGTTTTTATCAAAAAAATTGGTTCTTCTAATCGATGTATTATCATTAAAGTGATTAATGGCGAATTTAAAGAGATTCATCTGGGCAACCATGCTTATTATGATAAACTAAGAACAATACTTGGAATTAAAAGAGGTAGTAAAAGTTATTAAAAATGTATCAAGAAATCTTACACAAAGTTGGCCTTTCCTTAAACGAATCTAAAGTCTACGAAGCGTTACTTTACCTAGGCGAAGCTAACACTAACAAAATCTCTGTAAAATCTAAAGTTCATCGAAGAAATGTCTACGATTCTCTGAATAAATTAATCGAAAAAGGTTTAGCATCAGAGACTTTCATTAAAGGTGAACGTTTCTTTAAAGCGATTAATCCAGAAAGGCTCAAGGAGATGATTAAAGAAAAGGAAGAAGCTTTAGATACTTTTCTTCCTGAAATGAAAAAGTTGTACCAAGATGTTGAACCAGAAGCTGAAGCTTATTTCTTTAGAGGTGTAGAAGGTTTCAAAAATTATTTACAACTAATACTGGAACAAAAACAAACAGTACATTTCATAGGTGCAAAAGCGTTTTGGTTAGATCCCCGATTAAAACATTATCTCAGACATTTTGAAAGAGAAAGGAAAAAGAAAGGGATTAAATTCAAACACTTGTTTGATTACGAAGTTAAAGAAAAAAAACCAGAAATTCTAAAATTGGTAGGTAAACCTTACAAATTTCTACCAAAAAAGTATTCTAGCTCAACTGCTGTAGACATATTTGGAGATTATGTAGTAACATTTGTTGGTGTAAGTCCAGGAAAATTGCATGAAGAACCATTGCAATTTGTTCTTAAGAGTAAGATGCTAGCTGATGGTTATAGAAAATTCTTCCAATTCATGTGGGACTTTTGTGATTAAAACAACCTTACCTTTTATCAAACACTTCACTTAAAGAGATATAATGTTGTCCTAAGAAAGCAAACAATTCTTCTGTCTTTTTCACTTCTGGAGAGCCAGGAACATAATCAGGCTTCATAGCACCTTTTAAATTATCAACATGTTCATCCACATTTATTTTTATTCTAGAAAAATCTTCAATAGGCAAATACCTAGACAAAAAATCATAGGCTTTACGATCTTCACTTGTACAAACATCACCACCAATGTGATAACTATCTGCTTTAGCAACAGATTCTAAAAAACCTACAGTTTTTCTAAGACGTTTGAGATCTCTGCTTGTAGGTGGACCACCATCTTCTAGAAAAACAGAAACGTTGTGAAAACGCATACCTAATGTCAAAACCCCAAAATTAGTATTATAATCTCCCATAATATACATTGAAAACAACTTGTTTATTATCTTTTCTCTTGTTAAGATAACATATTAACCATTTAATCTCCAACAAATTTTTATATTTCAGTTACTTTCCCTACTGAATGACTAGCCCAATATTCTATGTTACTGAAGGTGTACGTATCATAATAAGCAGCTGGAAGTCTCGGTTCAGGCCGCACAAGTACGAAGGTAACGCTGAAGAAATCTGTCGGCAAATAGTTTCAGAATGTTGGAATGGCAAGTTCTTTCAGACATCTACAAGTAACTTTGCCCAGTTTTGGAGCAGAGATTTTGGATGGTGTACTAGATCGTTGTTAAATTTGGGTTACAAGAAAGAGGTACACAAAACGATACGTTACGCTCTGAACACTTATCAGAAAAAAGGGGAAGTGACTACTACAATTACTCCAAAAGGTACTGCTTACAATTACCCATACTATGCTGTTGACAGTCTGCCATGGTTAATTCATTCAATTAAAATATCCAAGTATGATTATGATACCCACATTCCACTACTTAACAAAGAAATTCAACGTTTTTATCGATTAGTTGTTGACCCACAAAATAATTTGGTCAAAAAATCTGAAAATTTTTCTTCCATGAAAGATTTTTCTATCAGACAAAGTTCCTGTTATGACAATTGTATGCTAGCAATGTTAGCTATGGACTTGTTTGATATGAAATTATATAATCCTTTCAAAGTTCACCAGCCTAAACTGAAAAGTAAAAAAGAAGCGCAACAGTTTTATTCCAAGCTGTTAACTAAAGAATTATGGAATGGCAAATATTTCTTTGATGATTTACAGAGGAAAGATTACGTAGCAGGAGATGCTAACTTATTTCCATTCATTTTAGGTATCATCAAAGATAAAAGTATGTTAAAATCTGCAATCAAACAAATCCAAAACAGCGCTCTTGACCAACCTTTGCCATTAAAGTATACCAGTAGCAGGAAAGATATAAAATTCATTTGGCAAGAATGGTTTTTCAGAAATTATGAAAGTGACAGTGTTTGGACACACATGGGACCTTTGTACGTTATGCTTCTGAAAGAAGTTGACAAAAATGAAGCTAATGCGCATAAGGAAGATTTTACACGCGTTATTGAAAAATATCAAGGTTTTCCAGAAGTTTTATTTGCTAATGGTAAACCATTCCATTCGCCAGTATATTATTGTGACCGGGGAATGCTCTGGGCAGCTAATTACTTAACTTTATGATATTCCTCTTTATAATTATACTCCAGTTTCTATAATTTTATAAACGCTACCTCAAACAAATTACAACTAGATGGAAGATAGAAAATTCTCGTTCATAATTCCAGCACATAACGAAGAAAAGTATATCTCTAAAACTATTCTTTCAGTAATTGGTCAAGACTATTCTGATTTAGAAGTTATTGTTGTACCTAATGGCTGTACTGATCGAACAGAAGAACGCGTACAAGAACTTATTGAACAAAGTGGATTAAGTGAACTGGTAAGTTTTCATAGTATTGACAACGCTAATGTAAGCATGGCAAGAAATGTTGGAGCACAACATGCTCTGGGTGATGTTCTATTGTTTTTAGATGCTGATACTTCATTGGAAGAAAATACCCTTACTAAGATTGGTAAGAAGTTTGGTCCTGATCATAGTATGGCAACATGTAAAGTTAAGCCTGACAGAAATAAGTTAAAATTTAAATTTGTAATGTTTCTTAAAAATTTTCTTCATAGTACAAATTTGTATAGAGGAACTTCTGGTTTACTTATTTGCCACAAAAACCATTTTCAGCAAGTTGGCGGTTTTAACGAAGATCTTAAAGTTAAAGAGATTGGCGATTTGAGCAAGAGGCTTAGACCATTAGGTAAATATTCTTTTGTGAAAAGTAATATTACTACTTCTATGCGCCGGTACCAGAACTGGGGTGTTGCCAAGGCCGCTTATTTCTGGGGTAAGCAATGGTTCAGACTATTTCGTGGCAAGCTGGAGAAGAGCAGTTATGAGAAGGTAAGGTAACAAATAAATTATTTTCTTCAATTAACTTTATTAATTCCACATCATTCTGACTAAATCATGATAATATCAATATCAGGGAATCCCGGTAGTGGGAAAAGTACTGTTGCAAAGCTTTTGATTGAGAAGTTAAGCTGTGAACGAGTTTACGCTGGTGGTATAATTAGAGACATGGCAAAAGAACGTGGACTTAGTTTAGAAGCGTTCATGGAACATCTAGCCACCGATCAAGAACTTGAGAAAGAAATTGATACTAGAGTTGGTGTTAAAGCTAGAGCATTAGAAAAGGAAGGTAAAGTAGTAATCGCAGAAGGGAGGGTGCAGTTTCATTTAATTCCAGAGTCTGTCAAAATTTACATTAAAGTTAAGTCAGAAGAAGGTGCTAGGCGTATTTGGAATGATCTTAATGATAAAAAAGTGCAAAAAGAGCGTAATCAAGATATGGTTGGTTCTGTACAAGAACTTGTTAAGAAGAATGAAGTTAGAGAAGAAACTGATGCTAAACGCTACATGAAATTGTATAGTGTTGATCACAGGGAAGAAGCCAATTATGATTTTGTGGTTGACACAACTGAGATTAGTGCTGTAAAAGCTGCTGAGAAGATTGTTGAATATTTGAAATCTCTTTCTTAACCAAAAATTTATTAATAACAATTAAAATAAATACATCCATGAAAGAAATAATAAATATGTTAAAAGAGGAAGTTAAAGAACTTCTTCATGAAGAAAGTAGTGGTCATGACATTTATCACTTAAAACGCACATTAAATATTGCCCTAACTATTCAAGAAAAAGAAGGTGGGGACCGACTGATTGTTGCTGTTTCTGCTTTTTTACATGATCTTCACAGAATAATCCAGAAAGAGACAGGTAAACTTTGTTCTCCCAGAGATTCTTTACCAAGAGTTAAAGAGATTCTTGACAAAACTAACCTTACTGAAGAACAGAAAGAAAAGGTTTTACACTGTATAAAATATCATGAAGAATATAACTTTTCAAAAAATGGAAAAACTGTTACTGACATTGAAACTTTGATTTTACAAGATGCAGATAACCTTGAAGCTATTGGAGCTATTGGTATTGGAAGAACATTTTCGTATGGAGGAGCAAATAAAATTGTCATGTGGGTACCAGAAAAACCATTTGACAGAGAAACATACGATTGCCTTGAAGATGATCCTTCAACCATCCATCATTTTTATAGTAAATTATTAAAACTTAAGGATAACATGAATACAGAAACCGCTAAAAATATGGCAAATGAAAGACATAAGTTCATGGAATTATTTCTCCAAGAGTTTTTTGATGAATGGAAAGGAAAAAAGTAAGTCACTATTTACCTAAAATTTTTGAAAAAGTTAATAAAAGAAAGCTGAAAATAAGCTAATTATAATAATTAAATTAAAAACTACTAAGGAGAATTAAAAATGTTAGAAAAAATTGAAAATCATGATTTTATTGAACTAGAATTTACAGGCAAAACTGCTGTAGACAATTTAGTTTTTGATACTAATATAGAAGCAGTAGCTAAAAGTTCAGGTTTACAAACAGAAAAAAGTAATTTTAAACCAGTAACTATCTGTGTAGGAGAAAAACAATTGTTACCAGGTTTAGATGAAGAACTGCCAGGTAAAGAAATTGGTAAAGATTACGAGATTAAACTTGGTCCTGAACAAGCTTTTGGTAAACGTAATGTCAAAAAAATCCAGTTAGTTCCAGTATCAACATTTCATGAAAACAAAATGAACCCACAACCAGGTCTTCAAGTAGATTTTGATGGTAAGATGGGTACAGTTATGCGAGTTTCTGGCGGTCGTGTCATGGTAAATTTCAACCATCCTTTGGCTGGTAAAGACGTAATTTACGAAATTAAAGTTATTAAAAAAATTACAGATCCCAAATTACAGTTAGAATCTTATTTGAAAAGTACAACTCAGCTTCCCGAGAACATGATTGGTGTTGATGTTAAGGAAGATAAAGCCACCATAGAAATGCCATTTGACCTTCCTGAACAGTTCAGTGGCGAGCTAACTAAGAAACTTTGTGAACTTACTAAACTAAAAGAAGTCAAGTTTACTAAGAAAGAGCCTGCTAAGGAAGAAGTTGTTAAGAAAGAAGAGATTAAAGAAAGTTAGAAAAAAGAAAAATAATTTATTCTAATTTTATTCTTTCTTGATCAATTAACTTTTGGATATCACATTTAATAAATTTTAATTTTTCTAAACAGATATCAATGTTTTCAACAATAACTGCTTTTTCATTAGAAACATGGGCGTTATTGAGTGCTTCCCTATACTCTTTAATATTTGTTTGCATACGAATGAGTATCCCACTACAAAGAGGGGTAGAATGTTTAGCCCAATGGTTAGCTATAATCTTTCTCGCCTTTTCAATATCACCAGTAATAGCATGACATCTTGCTTCTTCTAAAGTTTCACGAAATAATCCCATTTTATTCACCTCTGATTATATAGTTAAAAGGAAATAATTAATCTTTTTAACCTTTTCTAAGCTTTAAAGGTAGAATGATTTTAATTAAAGTTTCTTATTAGGCACACCACAAGTATATTCTATACCACAAAATCCTTTTCGAATAGTTCTGTAAACATTCACCCAAGCGTCTTGAACTTTTTTGTCTTTTATACTTGCAATATGTTGTCTCAATCTTTCTCCTTGAGTAACATAAATCATATAATTTTCTGCAATGAATTCATCAAGCTGGCATAAACTATCATTTCGAGATTCTGGTCCCTTGAGATAATCTACATTTAATGTGGCACTATTTCTACGTATTGTACGATAAGCTTGATCAACTTTTGTCATTTCTTCTGAACTTAAACAACCTTCCAGACTATGATAAAAGGCGTGACCAGACTCGTGTAATAAAAGACCAACAAAGTTACGTACTGGACCTTCTAAAGCATAAGGAAACATTCTTACTGACTTATCATGATATTCAGAACATGTAGCACTTGTAGCACTAACACCACCAAATTCTAACATATTAAAATGTCTACTTTTCAAATGATGTTCAGGTAAAACTGAAAGAATTTCTTTTGTAATACGATAATGTGAGTCTTTAATTCCTTCTTCACACCATAATTTTATTTTATATTTAGAAAGAAAATTAACTAAATCTTTTTTAGCATTAGGATCTTCATCTTTAGGAGCTGACTCTTTAGTTGCCCAAGCTTGATAAATTTTAAATTCTGATTCTGGAACCTTACTATGCATATCAAAAGTTAGTCCGGCACCGGTTCGAAAATCAAATTTAACATATTTACCAATACGTTCTGCTAGTTGATCATTCATTTCTTCGATAGTAGTTCCATTCCTAAAATCTCGTTCTAATTCTGGAGTTAAACCTTCAATTTTCCCCACATAAGAATGCCAAGGTTCACTAAGCTCTCTAAAGAAATCATCAATAGTCTTATCTCTAACATCGGGCCTCTTACCACTGTAATGGCCTGGCTCTTTACTAATCCCTAATAACTTTGAAACTGTTAATCCGAACATTCTGGCCTCTAAATAAGTATTGTATTTTAACTATAAAAAGAGGTTTTCTTTTATAAATCTTTAGGTTAGTTATTACTTTTAGGTGGTTAAAATAATCAAGTTAAATAAAATATGTCTTTACACATTATTCATTAATAGTATAAATAATAGAATACAATAAAGTTTATATAGCCTGAGGGATAGTTTTTTCTAACTCTGAGGGAGAGTTTTGTATAAAGTAAAAAGAGGGGAAGAAAATGGAAACCTATATTAATCAAAATCAAGAAAATAAGCCGTCACAAGATAGTCAAAATACTCAACAAAACACTTATTCTCAACCTAGCACACCGCAAAGTAGTCCACAGCCGGCAAGTACTCCTTCTACACCAAGTCCAGCTCCGGCACCGAGACCTCCTGTAACACCTAGCCCATCAACAAATAATGTAAAAGGGCCAGGGTTTAGTACAGAAGCAATTTCTCATAAAGCTGCTAATAAAGATATTGATGACGAACTGGAATCGTTGATAAGTTCTAATCAAACAAGGATTAAAGTTATTGGATGTGGTGGTGGAGGTAACAACACTATCAACAGGATTGCTGATGTAGGGGTTAAAGGTATCCAAACTATTGCAATCAATACAGATGCTCAAGATTTATTATATACTGGTTCAGATAAGAAACTGCTTATTGGAAAAGAGTTGACTAAAGGTTTAGGGGCAGGAAGTAACCCGAAAATTGGTGAAGAAGCTGCTCGGGAAAGTGAACATGAACTGAAAAAATTAATGGAAGGTTCTGACATGATTTTTATCACCTGCGGTCTTGGTGGTGGAACAGGTACAGGTTCTGCACCATACATTGCCCAAGTAGCTAAAAAGTTAGGCATCTTGGCAGTAGGTATCGTCACCATGCCATTTAGTATGGAAGGTAATCACCGGTTTGAAAACGCAATTATTGGTTTAGAGAAACTGGAGCAAAGTATTAACACTTTGATCGTAATACCTAACGAAAAACTCTTAGAACTTGCACCACATTTACCATTACATACCGCATTTAAAGTATCTGACGAAATTCTTACTAACGCTGTGAAAGGTATTGCTGAATTGGTAACAAAAACAGGTTTAGTTAATCTAGATTTTGCTGACGTTAAAGCTATAATGAGTGAAGGTGGTGTAGCAATGATCGGTGTTGGAGAATCCGACTCTGAAGATCGTGCTAACGAATCTGTAAATAAAGCTTTAGAGAATCCTTTAATTGATGTTGACATTGCTAACGCTAGTGGTGCACTGATAAACATTTCTGGTGGAGATAGTTTGACTTTGGAAGAGTCACGTAAAATTGTGGAAACTGTAGCAGAAAAGTTAAGTGACCGGGCAAAAATAATTTGGGGTGCCCAGATTTACAAAGATCTTGAGAAAACTATCAAAACTTTAGTAATCGTGACTGGCGTAACTTCTGAACAGATTTTCGGTACTGAGAACACTTATTTCGGTAAAAAGAAAGAAGCTATGGAAAGCGAGCTAGGGATAGAATATTTAGATTAAACATATATCATTTTTATTCTTCTTATATTATAATTTACTTTTAAGAATTATTCTTCAGTTACTATCGCAAGAACTACTCGGAATTCCTCGTAAGATAAGCTACCATCTCTGTTACGATCAAAGATGTTAAACAGTTCTCCTTCTGACCAAATGTCCCTATCTTGAATTTTAGCAATTTCTTCTTCAGACAAAGGTATCATTTCAGGTTCAACTGTTGCAGCGCCTTGTAAAGCGTTAGATTCACAGTCTCGCCAGTTAAATAAACTTAAAACTAAACCTCCAACTAGAAGTAAAACTACAAATATTGTTAAAAAGATAGTATACTTATTTTTCATCTAACTGACCTCTTCTTAACTAGAGAAAATTTCTAGCTTTAAAAAGATTACTGAAAAATGGAGGTGGTAATGAGAAAAAATTCTTCATCCCACAAAAACTTAAATATTACTTACATACACAAACTAAGCATGAGAACACTTTCTGGACCAGAGGAACTAGAAGCAATACGTTATTTTACTAAAGCAGCAGAAGTTGCACTTTCTTCTAGCTGTTTAAGAGCTAAAAGTGGGTCAGTGATAGTTAAAGATGGAGAAATTATTGGTAAAGGTTACAATTCGCCACCGGGTGATAGACCACTAGAACATTGTTTGAAAGACGATCTTCCAGATACTTTCAAATCTGACAAAACTTGTTGCATTCATGCTGAACAGAGAGCTATTTTTGACGCTCTTACAAGAAATTCTAAAAAGATTCAAGGTTCACGTATTTATTTTGTTAGATTAGATGAAAATGATACTATAGTAAAAGCAGGCGAACCTTATTGTACTATTTGTAGCAAATCTGCACTAGATGTTGGTATTGAAGAATATGTCTTATGGCATGAGGAAGGTATTACTGTGTATAATACTGATGAGTACAATGATCTTTCTTTTCGAGCAAAGAAGCATCAAAGATAATAAAAATTAATTAAGATTCCAAATCTCATCGCCAACATAATGTATGTTCTTAACAACTTTACCAGAACCCATCTGTTGCATATCTTCTGAGCTAAACATTGCTTGACCAACAGATAAGGCCTTTTTGTTGTTAACATCAACTACAACAATAAAATCATCTTTCTCAAACCCAGAATCAATCTCAACTATACCTGGCCGCATAATGTCAGCGCCATTTACTACAAACTTTACTGCACCCATGTCAACTACAACTTTCTTTAACAGCTCAGGCTTATTTTGCAAAAGCTTTAAGCTAGGCAAAAGCTTGTCTTCGTAATAAAAGAAACATAACCCTTGGTTAACTAGAACAACTTTAAGCTCTTTTTCCTTATCAACGCCAATTTCTACTGAATCTTTCTTGCTATACTCTAAATCATAACCACCATTAGCTAATTCTCGGTTAAGTTCTTTAGCTTTAATTCGTGCACGTTTCATTATTTATTCTAAGAAGAATCAATGATATATAAAAATTAGCTTATTGTTCTAAAGGAAATAAATATTTATAAGAGAAAATAGATTACTTCTTAAAATGAAACAAGATCATGAACCAAAAGAAATAACATTAGATCAATTAGCATTAGAAACATTAAAAGAAGTATATAGGCCTTGTGCAAATTTAGTAGGAGTAGTCTCTAAACCAGTCTATGATGTGGCTGTTGGGACTGTGGAAGGGGCATTAATGCCATATATTTTACCAACTGCAATTAGGAAAGGTATAGAATATAAAAATAGTTTAACTTATGAAGATGAAGAAATAAATTTTAGAAATGCAGGAAGACTCGTTGGATTTAGTGGATCTGCAGTCTTAGCAATATTACCTTTTCATCTTGCTAGTTTAGATATCACATATTTAGATTCAAGTCCGGCTCCAGCATGGTTAATACCTTTAGCAACAAATGTTATTGATTTTGCTTACGAAGCAGGAAGAAGAGCATACCATACCGTGACTCAACAAAAATCAAAACAACCCTAAACATCCAATTCAGTAACATCCTTAGCGTGCTTCTCAATAAACGCTCGCCTTGGAGGAACTTCGTCGCCCATCAAAACAGTAAATGTTCGGTCAGCTTCAACAGCATCTTCTACAGTAACTTTTTTCAATAACCTGACTGCAGGGTCCATAGTAGTGTCCCATAACTGTCGTGGGTTCATTTCCCCAAGACCTTTATACCGCTGAATCTGAACATTATCGCCTAACTCTAACATCATTTCTCCTTTCTCTTTATCAGTGTAAACATAATTAGCTTTCTTACCTTTCTGTAACTTATACAATGGTGGCATTGCTACGTAAACATAACCATTATCTACTAAAGGTTTCATGTAGCGGTAAAAGAATGTTAACAATAAAGTCATAATATGAGATCCATCAACGTCTGCATCTGTCATGATAATAATTTTATGGTAACGCAACTTTTCCATATTAAAATCTTCACCCATTGCAGTGCCGATAGCAGTGATTAAAGCTAAAATTTCTTTATTTTCCAAAATTTTGTTCAAACGCGATTTCTCTACGTTAAGAATTTTTCCACGTAATGGTAAAATTGCTTGAAAATCTCTGTTCCGACCTTGTTTTGCAGAACCGCCCGCAGAATCTCCCTCTACAATGTAAAGTTCACATTTTGCAGGATCTTTATTAGAACAGTCTGCTAACTTACCTGGTAAACCTGCACCATCAAGTACACTTTTCCTTCGCGTCAAATCCCGAGCTTTTCTGGCAGCTTCACGTGCCCGAGCAGCATCAGATATTTTCTGAATAACAGTTTTTATGTCTTGAGGATGTTCACCAAAGTAAGTGTCTAACGCCTCACCGACAACTGAACTTACAATACCAAAAACTTCACTGTTACCTAACTTAGTTTTAGTTTGTCCTTCAAATAAAGGGTCAAGAACTTTTACAGACACTACTGCTGTAAGACCTTCCTTAACATCCTCACCAGTAAATTTTACGTCTTTGCCATTAGATAACTGTTTAGAAAAGTTGTTCATAATTCTGGTAAGAGCAGTTTTGAAACCAGACAAGTGTGTTCCACCTTCAATAGTGTTAATATTGTTAACAAAAGAGAACACAGTTTCTCGGTAACTACTATTATAACGTAACGCAACTTCTACATCAACATCATCTTTTTCTTTCTGAAAGTATACTATGTCATGCAATGGGCTTTTATTTTCGTCAAGGTACCCAACAAACTCTTTAATACCATCTTCGTACTTGAAAATGTCTTCTTTCTTTTCTTCACCATTTTCTGTACGTTCATCAATAAGAATTATTTCAACACCTTTGTTTAAGAATGCTAGTTCCCTAAGTCTTTTAGTTAAAATATCATGATGAAAAATTGTTTCTGGAAAAATATCACCATCTGGCCTAAAACGTAATGTGGTACCAGTTTCGTCAGTATCACCTTTAACTTCTAATTGAGTTAAAGGTTTACCGCGTGAATATTTTTGAAAATGTACTTTACCATCACGTTTAACAGAAATGTCTAATTCAATGGAAAGAGCGTTTACTACAGACACACCCACACCATGTAATCCACCAGATACTCGGTAACTGTCTTTATCAAATTTACCGCCAGCATGAAGTTTAGTAAGTGCTACTTGCACTGCAGGAATACCTTCTTTTTCGTGCATGTCTACTGGAATTCCACGTCCATTATCAATAACTGTGATAGAATTGTCAGGATGAATTATTACTTTAATTTTGTCACAATGACCAGCTAGTGCTTCGTCAATAGAATTATCTACTACTTCGTAAACTAAATGATGTAATCCATAAACGCTAGTATCTCCAATATACATTCCTGGCCTTTTACGTACCGCTTCTAGGCCTTCCAAGACAGTGATCTGTTTAGCGCCATAGCTAGAGTTATTTTTAGTATTGTTGTTAGTATTGTTGTTCTTGTTTTCAGTAGTTTCGGAATTCTGATTTTCGCTAGGTTCAGTTGCGTTACTTTCATTACTCGTTACTGTGTTAACGCTTTCAGTTTCACTAACATCATTACTCTCATTATTTTCATTTTCAACAACAGGAGTACTTTCTTCATTATTATCTTCAGCAGAATTTTCAGTGTTATTTTCAACATTGTTTTCACTAGTTGTTTCTTGTTCGTTAACAGGTTCAGTTTGTTGGTCCACTGGCTGATTTATTGGATTTTCTTCAGACATTTTATATTGCAATTACACCCTCTTTTTTGTAAATTATTTAATAATTAAGACAATAGTTTTATCGTCGATAAAATACAATAAATAAGAGAGATTTGTTATTTATAAACCTGTCGGTTTTTCAGTTAAATAATCTATCTAAGAATCTTCTATGAAAAGCGTAAAATAAGATTCTGTCATACCCCTACCTTCAAAAGGAATATCAAAAGAATGTTCTTCAAATACAGCATCCAATTCTTCAGTAGTCTTTCCGGTCAAAAACATACGTTCAGCATAATACATCTCGCCTTTCAAAAGTGCTTCAATTCGTTCATTATAACCAGAAAAAGTGACCCAATGCCCATATTGCTTACTGCTTTCATCTGGAAAAGAAGCCCCGCCTTGCTTAAAGGTAGGAACCCCTCCATCTTTCTCAGATTCACTTTTGTAAAAATCCCGGCGTTCTACTAATTGAGTATAAAGAGGATTATCAGAAAATTTAGCTTCAATTTCCATTCTACTTTTTTTATGTTCAGCATGCTCGAGGCCTAACTTAAGTGACCAAAAATCACTTTTATCTCCTTCCAAATCTCTTAAATGTTCTCTGGCACTTTTAACTAAGGGATCGTAGTGCTCTTTTTTTCCTTGAGCATACGCAACCAAACTAGGAAGAACTTCATCAAAATCGTGTCCTAAACCAGCAATTGCTTCAACATAATCAAAATCGTCTCCTTGCTTTTTCTTCTTATATATTAAAGCGTGAGCAAGATCCTCTAAATCAACTTTTTCAGCCATAACTAAATAGAACTAAAGAAAACTTACTTAAATATTTCTTTACTACAAAAGTCACTTCTCCCACTCAAAAATTAAGCAAGGCTGGCCTTCCAGCTCAAAAGTTTCACTTTCCTGGAAATTTAAGAAACTCAGGAACGTTTCCAAAGGATCTTTTTCACCAACAACTGCATAAACTGGCTTGTCTGCAACATCGTCCAAGAACGCGCTAAGCAAAATTATCTCTAACCGCTTACCTTTCTCACTTTTCTTTACAATAATCTCTTTAATATACAAAAATTCCCAAGATTTATCTTTCAAGAGATGTTTAATCTTTGGATCATTCTTCAATTTAGGATCAGATAAACCTTTCTTGTCAAACGCTAGTAAAAAGCCCAGTACCTTATCTTCATCATCAAGGACATAGAAATGTTTGTTATGTTTTATCTGCTTAAGATACAATTCTTTATCAACTTCAACAGAGTTATCTGTTAGAATTGTGGTAATTGCGTCAATATCTTGTTCTTGTGCAGCTCGGAGTTTCATTACATCTTCACCTTTTTACTTTAGAAAGAATTAATAGTTTTTAATTTTAACTGATTTGACACTCAAACCTCATCAGCTCGCCAGTGAGGATTAACTTCCATTTCTAGCATATCATCCTTACGCAAGTAACCTTCCCACGCAATCATTGCACCTTGATCGCCAGCTAGACTTATCGGCACATTATAAAATTTAGCACCCCTAGCTTTACACATTATCTCAAGCATTTCACAGAAACGTTTATTTGCACCAACACCGCCAACAAGGATCAATTCTTTCTTATCAGTATGTGCTAAAGCTCGTTCCACAACTTCTGTTAACATTGCAAAACATGTTTCTTGGATTGAGAAGCATAAATCTTCTTCACTTGCTTGTTTTCGTTCATACAATTGTTGACATTTTGTAAGAATACCGGAAAAGCTAACATCCATACCTTTAACTACGTAAGGAAGTTGTACAAATTGGCCTTTTTTTGCTAACTGTTCAATCTTTGCACCAGCAGGGAACCCTAAACCTAACAATCTACCGAACTTGTCTAACATGTTACCTAATCCTAAATCTAACGTTTCACCAACTACCCTATATTTTCCACCATCGAACACAATAATTTGCGTATTTACACCAGAAACGTACAAATATACTGAGTCCTGAGCATTATTTATTACTTTTCCAATACTTAGATGAGCACAACAATGGTTCACGGGCACTAATTTCTTTTCGTGCTGCTTAGACCACGCTTTAGCCTTATGAAATCCTACCCAAAGTGCAGGATCAAGGCCAGGACCGGCTGAGTACGCCATTAAATCGACATCTTCCCAGCTAACGCCAGCTTTTTCAAAAGCTTTCTTCAAGACAGTTTCAGCAACATCTTCATGATGTTTGGCAATCTGATCAGGTATCATACCAATATCTTCAGAACTGTAACTGTCAATTTCGTTAGCTAGAACTTGGCAGCTAGCGTTATCACTGTTACCTTCATCACTTTTACTATTGTTTTCACTAACTTCAGCTTTTACAATCCCTACTCCAAATGTGTGAGCAGTTGACTCAATACCTAATACAATCATAGAATAAGCTAAAATTTAGACTATTTTAAAAGATTATGGTGAGTTTTGTTTGAGATTGTATGGTTAACATTGAGTTGTTATTATGTTCTCCGAATGAAATAAGGAAAGCGTAGCGTCCCAAGGATTTCTGAAAGAAATCCACAGAATAATATTTTAGTGTGCGTTATTTCCACTTAGCCCAAATCATATCATCAAGATATTTCCCATTAGAGAATTTATTTTTATGGAGAGTTCCCTCATGAGTATATCCAGCTTTCTCAAGAACTCTTGCAGATGCTTTGTTAAATGTTCTACACATTCCAGATATTCTTTTAAGTTTCAATTCTTTAAATCCATATTCAGTAATTTTCTTCAGAGCCTTGGTTGCTAAACCTAGACCTCTAAAATGTTCATGGACCCCATATCCAACAATTGCTGAATGTTTATATCTGGGATGACTGGTTAATTCAAGATTGATGAAACCTGCAAATTTTTCTTTAACAATAATTGCAAACTTTTTATTATGTTTCTTGCCTTCTTGCAATTCTTTTTTCGCTTCTTCAATTGTAGTTGGAACTGAAGAAAAATTTGCTTTCGAATCTTCATCTTGATGACATTCAAGATAACCTTGAGCGTCTGTAATTCTAATAGGTCTTAAAATAAATTCTCTTGCTTTAATGATTGTCATACACTTGATTTGGGCTTTCATATATATAAACTTTTTTCATTAGCACACTAAAATATTATTCCATTTAACTGTTTCTAAGTCAAAGCACCCAGATCTTCTACATCAAAACCTAGCTCTTTCATAAGCTCAACAACCCGAGAACTCCTAGCACCGCTACGACAATAAACACCATACTTCTTACTCTTATCTAACTTAGCTAGAACCTCTTTCAAATCTTCCCTATAGAAATCTATGTTAATAGCGCCTTCTACATGCCCTGATTCAAACTCTTCCTTAGTTCTTACATCAATAACTATCATTTGGAACACCTTATAACAAACATAGAAAATTAAAAATTTAAGATTAAGAAAAAAATAATATAAAACTCTACTTACTACTAGATGCCTGCCTTTCCAAATCACGCTTCTTAGCAATAGCTGTACTCCGACCGCTACTTTGTGCAGCGAAGATTATTTCGTTAGCCAAAGCAGTAACTACAGACGTTTTCTTGTTGAAAGATTTTGCATAAGCTCCTTGAGTCATTTGTCTTAAAGCCAAATCTACACGACGTTGTGGAGCAACATCTACAGCTTTTGGATAACGTGCACCACCATACTCGATAGCGATAACTTCTTCACGAGGAGCTGACTTCTCAACAGCGTCAATAAGAATTTGTACAGGATTTCTCTTCAACTTTTTCTCAGCAATAATTAAAGCTTCTTCAACAACTTTTAAAGCTTGATTTTTCTTACCAGTGTTATGGCCAGAACTCATAACATGAGACTTGCCTTTATGACCAGAACCCATAAGTTTAGTAGCTAACCGTTCTACAATAGATGTCTGAGATTTATGGAATCTGTTACCAGCATACCTTGCACCAGTTTTAGGCACAATCCTAGGAGCAATTGTAATATATCTTTGTAAGCCAGGATCAACTACTTTTAGTTCGCTAGCGTCCCATCGATTGAAAAATTTTAAATCAGTCATTTTGTTTACCTTCTTGCTTTTTCTAACTTACCGCCAAGTAAAGCGTTCAAACTTTGATCATTAACTTTGATTACGTGCCATCTAACACCAGGAATGTCGCCTTTAGCACGACCCATTTTACCACCAATACATTCTACGATAACTTCGTCGTGTTCGTTGATAAGTTTTTGAGCACCATCACCAGGCATAAATGCAGTAACTTGTTTACCATTTTTAACTAATTGTACCCTAGCACATTTACGCATAGCAGAGTTTGGTTGTTTAGCTTCAATTTGAAGTTTTTCTAACACAATAGCTTTTGCTTGTGAAGCTCCTTCTAAAGGGTCAACTTTCTTTTTCAGATAAGTTCTGTTAACTTTCTTGAAAGTTTTCCTTCTTTTTTGAAGCTTTTTTGCTGATCCTAATCCTTTTGATTTATTACCCATTTTTTACGATTTTATTATAATATTTTAACTTCTTTGTTGAAAAATCTACTAACCGCCAGGTTAAGTAAATTCAAGTTCCTGGCATCGCGCCCTATTAATAAACTTTTCGTCTTTTTACTACTTTCCTTAATCAAAATGTCTCCATCTTCACCTTCAGTGATTTCTTCAACCTTTAGCGGATAAATGAAATTTCGAACAAATCTCTTACAATCCATGTTAAATTCTAATAACCGAATCTTCTTACCAAACTTTTCCTGTAAACGTTTAACATTTTCACCATTCTTACCTAAAGCTTTTCTAAGACAGCCAGGATATAAAACAAAATATATTGTTTCGCCAGATTCAAATGTGTCTTTAACCCTAATTCTAGCAATTCGTTCTAAAATTGACGCATATGCGAACAGTTCGGGATTTATCTTCACTCTTTTTGACATTTTTTAAGAACTTAGTATAAGTGTTAATTAAAAAAATATTTTAATTACTTCATCACACCAACAACCGAAATAAAATAAGATTTCTTAGCTAAAATTCCTATCTCTTCATTGTCTTGCTTTAGGCTAACTAACTCTGCCCCACTGAGTTTACAGTAATGTTCTAGATCATTTTTCAAATCTAATGCAGTGTTACTTGCCATGAAAACCTTACTAAGTTTAGTATTTTTCAAAGCTTTTATTACTTCTTCTTTACCAATTATGGCATTTTCACTTTGTAAAGTAATTTTAAGTTCTTGTAAATTTTCGTCTAAATCTTTTCTCTTTGCCATTTTTTATCCTCAATTAATAATTATTTTAAAATAGTTTCTATTTCAGTTTTGTTACTAAACCAGGTAGACCGGTACCTAAAGGTACTGGTTGGTTAACCATAACGTTCTCTACAACTGACCTTAACCAATCTTCTTCACCTTCTAAAGCAGCATTAATCATGTGTTTAATCGGTGTTTCGAACGAACTTCGCGCCAGTACTGAAGATTTGTCACTTACTACACCAAACCTGGTAATACCTTTCACGAAACCTGAACTGCACATTAAGTCAGCTACTATCATGATATGTCTAATATCAATATTAAGACCTTGTGATTCTACTACTTTGTAAACTTCATCAATGATAGTTTGTCTTGCAGCTTCTATACCAAACACAGCATACACTTCAAAGATATCGTTAGAGACAGTCCTACTAGTGTCAACTTCTGGCATTGACAAAATCTCTTTCAAGTTAGTTCCAGCAGTAAGAACAAGATACTCTTCTCCTCGCTTAACTGGCATTACCTGATTAATACCTTTAACGCCACAAATATTAACTTTCTTAATTTTCTCTTTAATTACGTAAAGATCTTTAAGTTCTTCTACTTTAGAACTTTTAGATTTTAGTAAAAAACCATCATCAGTACCTTCAATAGTAAAACCTTTAACTTTTGGTTTCAAGATTTTAACAATGTCATCTTTTTCAATTTGAAAGTTTTCTAACAAACTTGCATTTAAAATAACTTTAAGTTCCTGCTCTAAAATGTCAATAACAATATCGCTAATAAGCTCGTTAAGTACTGTTTGTTTGATCTTAACTGCAAATTGTCTAACATTATCAAACTCATTATGGGGTTTGTTTAGGTAAATTTCCATCATAGGAGTTTTAATCTTTTTACGAGCATCAAAAATTTCAATTATCCTTGGTAAACCAGTAGTAACCTGTACTTCTGCAACTCCTGCTAAATGGAACGTGTTCAAAGTCATCTGTGTACCTGGCTCACCAATACTTTCTGCGCTTACTAGACCAACACACTCACCAGCATTAACCTTACTTTTTTCGTAAGAGCTGTTAATCCTTTCTAAAATTTCTTTAGCTTGAGTTTTAGTAACGTTGCTAGGAAGACTCTCTTCAATGTCTAGTAATATAGATTCAGGTAACTGTTTAGCATACTCTTTTAACACTGCTTGAATTTCTGCTTTCATTTTCCGTCCCCCACAACAACTTTAATTATACCTTTCACGTCAACTTCGCCGTTCTTGGTCTTTGAAACATCTAGACCGTCTTCTCCATATTCAAACTGAACTATTCTTGAAGCAGAATCTCTAACAGTTCCATCATATTCAACTTTAAGATCTTGCATTGCATTAGATAATCTTCTATATAAGTAACCTGATTTAGGTGTACGTAATGCAGTATCCATTAAAGCATCCCGACCTGTCATCGCGCCAAAGAAAAATTCTGCAGGAGTTAAACCACTTTTAAAGTTGTTTCTAATGAACCCACGAGCGTCAGGTTTCAAGTCACCTTTCTTGAAATAAGATAAAGTTCTTCCCTTAAAACCACGTTCAATCCTTTTACCACGTAACGCTTGCTGACCAACAACCGCACTCATCTGTGCAATGTTAAGAACGTTACCTCGTGCACCACTACGTGCCATTACTAAAGCTGCATTCTCTTTGATCTGCCTCATTGATGCGTCACCGCTTTTGTTACGAGCCTTATTCAAGACTTCAATTATTCTTAATTCTAATGTTTCTTCTAAGCTACGTCCTGGCAAGATTTCCAGCTCACCATTGTAATAACTATCAATCAATTTGTTAGCTTTTTCAACAGATTCTGTAATAATATCCCTAACTTTCTGAGATGTTTCTGGTAACAAATCAAGATCGCCGATACCTATTGAAAAACCTCTCCTTAACAAAACATTAATACCTAACTTACAAATTTTTTCCAAAATGTCTGCAGTAAATTCTGGACCATAGTCAGCATAAATGTTTCTTAACATTAAACCACTTTCTTCTCCAAGGTTAGACTTGTCCATTAAACCACTTTTTAGTTTACCATCAATAATCTTAACTTCATTACCACTTTTATCTTTACCATAGAAAGTAAAATCACTAGGTAACAATGCTGAAAAGACTTCTTTACCATCCAATTTATCTTTTTTAGATAAATTTGAAAAGTCATCAACGCCGCAACTGTAAAGTAAGTCAATTGCTTCTTCCCGGCTCAATACAAGCTCTTTAGTTAACAAATAATTTCCAGTAATTGCGTCATGGATACAACCAACTACACTTAAACCATCACGTGGACTAATAAGTTGAGTTTGTACTAACATTAACACTTCAGCTTCTGCCCGTGCTTCTTCAGTTTGTGGAACATGTAAGTTCATCTCATCACCATCAAAATCAGCGTTATAAGGGTGACATACTGATGGGTTTAACCTTAATGTTTTACCTGGAAGAACCTTAACCTTGTGACACATCATACTCATTCTGTGCAATGAAGGTTGCCTGTTAAATAGTGCCACATCGCCATCAATAATGTGTCTTTCTACAATATAACCTTCATCTAACTCTTCCAAAATCTCATCCATAGTTTCTTCTGTAAGAGTTTTTCTTCGTCCATCAGGTTTGATAACATAATTTGCACCAGGATACTTTTTTGGGCCTCTTTTAATATATTTAATCAGATATTCCTTGTTCCATTCAGTAACACGTTCTGGTACAGTCAAGTGCATTGCCATTTTTAATGGAACACCAACCTCATTAAGACTAATTAATGGATCTGGACTAATAACTGTACGAGCTGAAAAGTCGGTTCTTTTACCTGCTAAGTTATGCCTAATTCTTCCTTCTTTACTTTTAATTCTACTAGTCAAAGTTTTAAGAATCTGACCACCACGATGTCGAGCAGGTGGTAACTGGGCAACTTCATTATTAAAATAAGTAGTTACATGGTACTGTAACAAGTCCCATAAATCTTCAATAATAATTTCTGGGGCTCCTGCGTTAATATTTTCAAATAAACGTTGGTTAATCCTAACAACATCACCCAATTTATGTGTTAAATCATCTTCACTACGTTCTCCAGATTGTAAAGTAATACTTGGCCGCATGGTTACTGGCGGGATTGATAAAATAGTTAACACTAACCATTCTGGTCGCATAGTTTTTGGATTAAAACCAAATAAAGGTAAATCTTCATCAGGTATTTTTTCTAACCTTGCTCTAACTTCAATTGGGCTTAACTTATTTTCATCCTCATAGAAAGTGTAAGGTTTTTCAAGTTTAATCAGACTTTGTTTTGCGTTACAATGAGGACATTTTCCACGATTCTTATATTTAGCAACCATCTCTCGAATTTTTCTTCTTTGAGCGTCAGAACCTTGTTCCTCACCAACCGCTTGAAGAATTTTCAAAGTTGTACTAATATTTTCTTCTGGAACCAGGATTTTACCACACGAATGACAGCATGCTTTCAACATGTCAAAAACTTGCCGAACATAATTAATATGAATTACTGGCCGGGCTAATTCTATATGCCCAAAGTGTCCTAAACATTCTTTTAATTTACCACCACAGGTTTTACACCTTAAACCAGGGTCAATAACCCCTAACCTGATGTCCATTAAACCACCATCTACAGGATAACCTTCTCGGTCATAAAGTTCTGGTGTAACAACTTTAGCAGCTGAACTGTCCATCACATGTTTTGGTGATAAAACTGCAAAAGATATAAATTCAATTTTTTTATGGATGCTTTGCCTCATTTTCGATCTTTTTTATTTCCCTAATTTTTTATAACTTTTAGTTTATTATTTTTTTGATTAATATATTATTAATAATTCAATACTTATTCTTTAAGTTAAGTCTAGTATAAATTCCTAAACTTCTCATCTCGTCTAACAATAATTTGAATGCGTAACTCATTTCAATATTAGACACGTCAACATCATCCCCAAACAAAGGAGATATTGGTGCATTACCTTTCTTTAAGTCATAATAACCCATAAGACCTGATTTTTCGCAAACAGGAACAACCACTCGGTCAGAGTCAAACCTTTCTTTCAACAATAATGATGCGCCATGAGCAACAAAAGTATCTTTCTCCATTTCACCTAAACGAAGACCACCTTCTTTAGCTTTACCTTCAGTTGGCTGCCTAGTAAGTAATTGAATAGGTCCACGTGCCCGAGACTGAATCTTATTAGCTACCATATGTCTAAGACGTAAATAATACATGTTACCAACATAAATTCTAGCAATCATTTTCTTACCAGTGATTCCATCATAGAAAACTTCAGTTCCATCTTCTTTAAATCCTAAACTTGCTAGTTCTAACCTTAACTGATCTTCTTTCTCTGCCTGAAATAATGTTGAATCGACATATCGGCCAGCTAATGAACCAACTTTAGCGCCGATAAGTTCAAGTAAATGGGAAACTGTCATACGTGAAGATACCCCATGAGGAGTGAATATTAAGTCTGGTATAATCCCTGAACAAGAAAAAGGCAAGTCTGATGAAGGAATTAAAATACCAGTAACTCCTTTTTGTCCATGCCGGGAAGTAAACTTGTCACCAATTTCAGGTATTCTTTGATCACGTAACCTTACTTGGACTAGTTTGTTACCTTCTTCATTTTCAGTTAACATGATAAAATCTGCCACGCCACGTTCACCGTGTTTTAGAGCGATAGAACTTTCTCTTCTAGTAGACATAGATAAATTGTATTCATCTAAACTGCTCAAGAATCTTGGAGGTGAAGTTTTACCAATAATAACATCTCCTTCATTAACACTAGCTTCCAGATGTAAAATACCATCTTCTTCTAAACTAAGATATTCTTTTTCACTACGAAATCCTTTAACATCTTTATCAGGAACGCATAACTGGTCAGTTAAACCGCCACTGTACCTTAAAAGTTCAGTAGATACTGGTCGAAAATAAGTGCTTCTTGCTAAACCTCTTTCCACTGAAGATTTGTTCAAGATAACACCATCTTCCATATTATACCCTTTGTAAGACATTATTGCAACAACCATATTTTGTCCCGCAGGATGTTCAGCATAGTTTGTTACGTTATGAATCTTAGTTTTTATAATAGGAAATTGTGGATAATGTAACAAGTTAGTGTCCATGTCCATCCTAATATGATAATTTGCAGCATAAAAACCAATAGCTTGTTTTTGGTTCTTACTTCCGATAATTAAACGAGAAGATTGATTATAATTTCCAAAAGGAACTAATGCAGTAGTAATTCCACTAATTGAAAATGGAGCAATTTCCATATGGGTATGTTCTTCAGTAAGTTTTTCAACATCATAAGCTACTAGTGCATTCTCTTCTTCTGCAGCATCTAAGTATTCTATAACTCCTTGTTTTACTAAATCATGCCATGAAATTTCACCCGCTTCTAACTGCTGAACATGTTTTTCAGTAAGTAAAGGGTTGCTTTCTTTAACGATAACTAGTGGTCTTAATGATCTTCCTTCTTGAGAATTTACACGAATTTCTTCGTTTTCTTCATCATAGTAAATATTAGCTTGTTCAATGATTGTACCTTTTCTTCTTTGATCTTTAAAATCTTCTAGGAAAAGTTTTGCATCATCAATATTACCAATAAATTTATTGTTTAAGTATAGTTCTGTCATTTTTAAGCCTCTTTCAATCCAAGGGCTTTAACCTTTTCTAACAATTCGTTCTCATCACTTTTCTGTGAAATGGAACATAACATTGCCATATTTTTTCTCAGCCCGATAGGTGAACCTTCAGGAGTTTCTATTGGACATAATCTTCCAATATGAGTACAATGTAACGCCCGTGCATCAAAGTTTTCTTGCGAACTTGATAAAGGACTGTTAACTTTCTGTAAGTGAGATAACATTGCAAGGTAGTTTGACCGGTCAATACGTTGAGATACTCCTTGCCGACCGCCAACCCATTCTCCAGTTGCCATAGAGGAATAGATTCTTGAAGTCAACAGTTTTTCTCTGATAATAACTCTTATTGATGGTAATTTGCCTCTTTTAATAATCCGCTGAAAGTTGTACAAAATATCTCCAACCAAGATTTTGAAGTTAACTCTGAATAAGTCCAGTAAAAGATCTCCACTCATACGTAACCGCTTATTACCATAATGATCTTTATCATCTTGTGGTCGTTCACCTTTACTAACTTCAATAAACTTCTTTAACATTTTACACAAGTTCTTAGCTTTAATTGCTCTTGCTGACTTGTCCATCCCAATATGTGGGAAAAGAAATTTATCTACAGTTTCCTGAGTCCTTTCAACCCGAATTTCTTTGGTTTGTGAAAAACCACTTTTTCTTGCAATAAAGTCTAAAGCGTCTTCTTGAGTTTTAATATCAGTATACTCAAACAAGTTTAATAACACTTCGTCATACATCTTGTCTCCAGAGATGGATTTCATGATTTCTTCATCTTTCAACATACCTAGCGCTTTAAGTACAACTACAATAGGTGCAGTTTTAATCCTAGTAAATGATATGAAAAAGAAACCATCTTTTAATGAAAATTCGTGTGGTATCTTGTATGAACCTGCTGCTGAAAATAATCTTCCAATATATTTCCCCATACTGTTAAGTTCTACCAAAAAGTTATTAGCTGCAAGGTCTTCAATAGTTACTAAAACCTTTTCAGTTCCATTAATAATAAAGTAACCGCCAGGGTCAGTAGGATCTTCGCCGTGTTTAATCAAATCTTCACGAGACATACCATGTAAATTACAATATTTACTTCGTAACATAACTGGTAACTTTCCAACTTCTGCTAAGAAATTTTCTCGTTGAATTTCGTTAATATAAGTACTAACTTCCAAAAAGATTGGTGCTGAATAAGATAATTTTCTTAATCTAGCTTCGCTAGGATAAATTGGTCTTTTACTACCATCAGCTTCTACAACTTGAGGTTTACCTACACTGATCTTACCAAAACGAATTTTGAAAGATTCAATATTATGAGGAATTATACTAGGTTCTGCTTCTTTATTCTCTTCAACAACTTCTTTAAGACCAGATTCAATAAAGTGATTAAAAGATTGAATGTTACTCTCTACAAATTTCTTTTCCTCAAAGTATTTTTTTACTAATATTGATTTATCCATTTATTACCACCCGATAATATGTTGCTGTACCTGCACTTTTACTTTTCCTAGTAACTTTAATTATGTCACCAGACTTAGCAGAAAAATTCATAATTGCTGTATCATCATTAAGAATTTTAGGTAATTCTTTAGCAGTAATGTTAAAATTTTCTAGAACCATCTCCTTTTCCTTATCATTTAAAAGTTTATGATCTGGAATTAGTTTATGTTCTTTGATATCAAGTTTAATTTTTGTTTTTCTAACCATTTTATTATAGGGAAAAAAGCGGGCCGGAAGGGAAAGTCACTATACGTTTTTACCGAGTTGGTAAACCGCCATAGATTTGAACCCTCGACCGCTTGATGTCTATGACTTTTAGTCTTAAAAGTCAAGCGCTCTACCAAGCTAAGCTACCAGCCCAAACTTTTTGTTTGGTTTTCCTTTTCAGGACGCCCTGGCCGGGAGTCGAACCCGGGTCGGAGCCTTACTGTGTTTTTATGCACGACAGGGCTCCATGATAAACCGTTACACTACCAGGGCAGTGGTTTTCACATAGCTCAAGCTAATCAGTTTAACATTTTTCACTGTAGAAGCTGAGCCCCGGCCATCTTTTGCGTAAGAAAGTTGTCTACTTATAAAGCTTTCGGGGAAAATAGCTGAAAAATACTCTTATAATGGTTATTTTGGATTAGTCAAGATTTTTAGCAAAGAAACAATGAGTTATTTTGGTTTGTCCATTTCGTACATTTGATCGCGTATTTCTTGTACCAAATCAATATCTCCTTCTAATGCTGCTTCTTTAATTTCTTCCCCTAATTGGTCCATCTTCTCTACAACTTCCGGTTTAGTTAGAGCCATTGTTAAAGAGTTTGGTCTAAAACGTTCAGAATAAGTACAAAAATCACCATTTTTACATTTATCTACTAGTTTAGTTAAAGAACTGTCAAACAAAGGAAATTCATTAAAATAATCTGAATCAATACCACTCACTTTAATGCTAAGCCTACTAGGATCATACACTAATTCTAATAACCTAAAACTTTCAGCTATGTAAAAATCAATACTATATGTCTCTTCACGCAATTGAGGAAAGAAACAATCCTCACAAATCATCTCTCCTTCACGAAATCCGGGAAATTCTTCTAACAATTGGAAATATGTAAAAAGAAGATTATCTATGTGTACTGCTTCCAACAAATCTTGTTTACCTTGATTAAAATCATTATCTTCACAAAAACTTTCTTTTGCTAATGGAACATTAGCTAGATAAATTTGAAGAAGAGTATTAGTTACGTGATTATAATGTCCACCAACCTCCTCTTCTGAAAAACCACACATTTTTGGAAACTCCGAGCATTTATTTCTCCAGAATTCTAGACCATCTTCTAATTCACACAATCTTTTTTCTAGCTGTTTGTCTTCAACTGGTCGTTTTTCTGATACCATAATTCATCAACCCAAGAACATCTATTCATGAAAAATAAGTTGAGGAGGAATAGAACGTATTCCTCCCCTTTTGTAATCCCCGCTTCCGGATTCGAACCGGAGATCTCTCGGTCTCGGCTGACTCTTAATCATTTCAGTCGATAAGACAACATCAAAAGAGTTTCTACAGCCGAGCGTTCTAGCCACTAAACTAAGCGGGGATGAATGCGGCAGCCGGGACTTTCACCAAACTTTGAAAAAGCTTGTTTTGAACCCGGGTCGCAGCGTCTTTGCTTGATAAGTATTGGCAACGCCGAATACTAGACCACTATACTACTGCCGCACAACTTATCGTTGTGAAAAAGAGCTGATTAATAAATTTATTGCTTCTAACTGAGAAAAAAATGTGGCCCCACCGGGACTTTCATCAAACCTTTTCATGACTAAGTGGGCTGAAAGCCCGCTATATTTGATCAAACTTTGAAAAAGTTTGGATTTGAACCCGGGACCACTGCTTGTCCAAGACTTGTATGCAATACTGTCATATAAGAGCAGCACTCCACCAGACTAAGCTATGGGGCCTAAGTAAGCTCCTTAACCAAGTTAGTGCTATTGAGCAACAAAGTTGCGAAATGCACTACGAACGCCAAATCGTAATTGGCAGACTTAGCTATGGGGCCTAAGTATGACTCTCCTGTTTAGAAAAGCCATTAAAGCTACATGATTAACTCTCTATTAAAAAAGTTTTTGGCAAAGAATAGCTTTTTACCTTAGAAAAAAAGAATAAACAAAATAAAAGGAAAATTAACAAATCAACCCTAAAAGGACATAAAAGATAGTTTTCCTACCCCGCAATTACTACAAAACTATATAAAAGCTAATATTATGTCTTTATCTTTAAATAAGGCTAAAAAATAAGATAAAAGTAGCCTTCAAACCTGGAAAATGAATCTTAATCAAATAAAAAAGTTAATGGAAAAGAAAAAAACTTCCCATAAAGGGGAAAATGGTTACGTATTAATAGTCGGAGGATCCGAAGATTATACCACTGCACCAGCACTTGCTGGCTTAGCTTCGTTGAGAGCAGGATGTGATTCTGTAACAATTGCTGCACCAGAAAAAGTTGCCTGGGTAATGAACCAGATTTCTTTAGATTTAATATCTCATAAAGTTAAAGGAACCAACTTAAACATAAAGAACGCTAAAGAATTGGCTAAATTCGCTGATAGATTTGATGCAGTATTATTAGGTAATGGATTGACTCGAGCATCAGATAAATTTTGCCAAACATTCATTAAGAAATTTCAAGGGTTAAAAGTTATTGACGCTGATGCATTAAAATCAGCATCATTTAAAGATTTCCATAACAGTGTCTTAACACCACATGAGAAAGAATTAGAGATTATGTTAACAAACAGCGGAAAAGAATTCTTATTACCTAAAATTAGGCAGTCTAACGCTAAAGAAAAAGCAGATATTTTACAAGGTAACTTAAGGTACTTTTTACAGAATAATAATGTACTTTTACTGAAAGGTGCAACCGACATCATAATTTCTCGGAACAAAATTGCTTTCAATAGAACAGGTAATCCTGGGATGACAAAAGCAGGTACTGGTGATGTTCTTGCAGGTCTAGTAGTGGGGTTCTTAGGAAAAACTAAGGATATGTTCAAAAGCGCAGTAGCTGGATCTTACATTAATGGTTTGGTTGGAGACCAACTTCTTAAGAAAAAGAAAGGTTATGCATTCATTGCATCAGACATTGTTGAAGATTTAGAAAAGTTAGAAAAAAAACTTAGTAAAATGAAAACAGTTAAGACTAAAAGAAAACCAAAAACTGTTAAAAAACCTACTAAGAAAAAAATTGTTAAAAAGAAGGTTGCTAAAAAAGTAACTAAGAAAACAGCTAAGAAGAAGATTGTAAAGAAAAAGCCAGTTAAAGCTAAGAAAAAGGTAGCTAAAAAATCTGTAAAAAAGAAACCTATTAAGAAGAAAGTAACTCGTAAGAAAAAGAAATAAACATCCTTAGATTGTTATTAATTATAATTTCTTTCCATGGACAAATATATTTTTCCAGAATAAGCTACGTTTCACAACAATTTCTACTTTAAACCCTGCGTTGCTAAACATATGTTTAAGCTTTTTCTCATCAGAAATCCAATCTATATTTGGTATCAAATAAAAAAAAGAATCATATCTAAAAAAACTATGCGACCACCTTTCTTAACATACTTACTGAGATGTTTTATAACCACATTCGGTTTCTGTAAATAACTTAAAACACCACTAGAAACTAAAACGTCAACTTTAGGAAGTTCTTGTTTAGTTTTAAAATGATGTAAATGTTTATGTTGAAACACAGTAACATGTTTGTGTTTCCTAAGAGATTTAGAAACTATCTTAACATTATGTTCTACAAAATCACAAGCAAAAACTTTTCCCTTAGGTAAAACTTTCTTAGCCAACTTTCTTGTTAATGTACCAACACCACAACCATATTCTAAAACAGTTTTATTTTCTAATTCTCCGATCATTAAAAACATTTTTCTCCTTAAACCAAGAGGATAAATTATACTTTCAAAGAAAAGTAGAACATATGACAATTTTTCATTTACCATTAAAATTGCTTTTGGATCATAATACATTTCTATTAAGAAATATACAGGAATTCCTAGCAAAGCTAAGGATATTGCAATACTTAAAATGTCTAACGCGCCATGTGAATAGAATAGCCACATGCCCACTAAGAAGAAAATGAACAAAGTTACAATAATTGGACCAACTTTACCAAAAGGTGTCCAAAAATATCTTTTAACATTAGGTTTCTTATAACGTAAAATTACTACACTAAGTAAAACAAAAGAATACATGATCAAGACTATCGGCAGTAATAGTTCTAACAAAGTTTTATACGATCCTGCACCAACAATCACCAAAATTGTTGATAAGATTGTTTGAAAGATTATTGCGCGGTGAGGTGTACGATTTTTAGGATGAATTTTAGCAAATTGTACTGGAAATAATTTATCTTCTGCCATTGCTAACAGAAGTCTAGGTGCTGACACAACCCAACCTGCGACCGAACCAATGATTGCCAAGTAAACAAGAATTGTAAACACACCACCTGAAGCAGGACCAAAATGTACTACTGCTAAATCCGCTAAAGGTGCAGTAGATGTTCCAAACTCTTGCCAATTAATTGCGCTTAAAGAAGAAATCACTGAAGCCATACAAATTAAAGCGATAATAATTGTACCATAAATTAACGCTTTTGGCATTACTCTCTGCCCATCTTTAGTTTCTTCTGCTAAAAAAGTTGCAGTTTCCCAACCAAAAAATGTTTCTGCTACAAGGAATATCGCTAAAGCAATTGAAGAGATTGGAAATACAAAAATTGGACTAAAATTTCCAGCATTAAATTTCCACAGACCTGGAATTATTAAAGATATCACTGTGAATAAAGTTATGAATGCAAACGCAATTAACATTACTGCTGAAGTTTGCATACCTTTAAAGGCAATATAGTTGAATACAAAAATGAAGAAAAGTGATGCCAATATTTTTAACCACATTGAACCCACAGGCATTAAGTATTGTATTGCACCAACCACCAGCATGGCAATTGTAATATTACCAGCAATAATTGTCATCCAGCCAATCATGAACGAGAAAAATCTACCATATGCTTGTTTACAAAACTCGTAAATTCCACCAGCTTTAGGATACATTGACGATAGTTCGGCAAAACACATTGCAATATATATCGAAATTATTGAAAGTATTAACCAAGAAAGAATTGAAGCTGGACCTGCAACACCAGCACCTACTGCAGGTAAGAAAAAAATCCCAGTACCCATAATAGAATTAATGGTAATAAGGAGTATTGCTGGAAATCCAAGTACCTTTTTTAATCCTGCCATTTATTTTATTTTCTCATTAATTTTTTTCAATTTATTTAATTTTGTTTATATTCCAAAAGTTGCAAATTTTTGTTAAAAAATTTGTGTCTTTTGTTATAGTCTTTAGTACTTTCTACCTTTAATCACAATATAAGTCCATAAAAAGCCACGTTTTCTTTCGACAGTAACATTAAATCCTGCTCTTTTAAACATTGATATTAACTGCTTATCATCTTTTAGCCAAGTTACGTTAGGTATGAAATAAAAAAACTTATCATAATCTACAAAGACAATCTCTGCACCCCTTCTAACTTGTCTAGCTAATGAGGTTAAAACTTTTTGAGGGTTTTGTAGGTAGGACATAATACCAATAGAAATTACTAAATCTACTGGCCATCTTAAATTAAGTTTGAAATCTTCTAAATTATCGTCATGGATTACAAACACTTGATCTAAATGTTTAGTTCTTCTGTCAGCAATTTCTGCGTTATGCGGAGCAATGTCAGTTGCAACGATTTTCCCTCTTTTTCCAACTAAAGGTGCTAATCGTCTTGTTAAACTCCCCACACTACAACCATATTCTAAAACAACTTTACCTTGCAAATTATTAAGGTCTTTTAAGATCTTATTACGTATGCTTACTGGAAAAGATATTTTTTCACTGATTACTACAAAGTATGATAAAAAACCATTAACTTTTACAATCGCTTTTGGATCGTAAAACATTTCTATCATGAAATAGAATGGTATCCCTAAAATTATTAACGAAGCTGCTAATTTAATTATTGAAAGTGCAACTCCACCCTCAAGACTTACCCAATTAACAATTAGAACTACAAAGAAAGCAACAATAATTATTGGTCCTAAATGTGGTAATGGTGCGCGATAAGGTCGTTCCAAATCTTTTTCTTTTTTTCGGAGTATAGGTACAGCAAACAAGATTAAAGAGAGTACTAGTAGGCCTAATAACACATAAATAAGATAAACTGTCCTATATGGGTCACCCCACTTCACAATATATCCTCTAAAAATTAGCCAACTAAACAAAGCAATAAATATTGTCTGAAAGAATACTGCACGATGTGGAGATTTATATTTATGGTGTCTTACTGCAAAATGTTTCAAAAATAGTTTATCTTTAGCCATAGCTTGTAACAACCTTGAACTGGCTATCGGCCATCCAGCAGCAGCACCAATAATTACTAGATACATTCCAAATACTACAAAATTTTGACCCATTTCTCCTAAGTTAGTTAAAGCTTGTACTGCCCATGGTCTGGCGTTAGTAACATAATCTTGGTAACTTACTACCCCTAATGAACTGAAAACGTACAGTGCCATTACAATACCACAAATTAGGATTGACCAGAACAGTAATTTGTGTAATTTTTTTGGTTCTCTTGCCTCATTAGCAATATAACTTAACGTTTCAAAACCGAAGAACGCTTCTGAAATCATCAATAATGATAATAACATGTGTGGTAAAAGACCGCCAACCCCTTCGTACCTAAAGAAAGGGTGCATTAAACTAAGATCAAAATTGCTAACAAAAGTACCTTGAAAAATACTAGGAATATGTAAAAAAGAAGGTATTGTCATCATACCAACAACTAACACAGAAAACATTCCAAACGCGACTAACATAGTAACACCAGCATCAATTCCCCGGAAAGCCATATAGTTTAGTACAACTATCCAGATTAAAGCAAACACAATTCTAAGGATAAAGAAATTTGCGTAACTGCTAGGAATAAAATATTCTGCAGCTGCCACTAAGTTTAGTGCCATACCGACGTTACCGCCAATCCAAATCATCCAACCGGCAATAAATGAAATGAACCGACCATATGCTTTCCGACAGAAGAGGTACGTACCTCCAGAACTAGGATGTAATGTTATCAGTTCGCCAATGTACATCATGATAAAAGCGGCAATCATGAAAATAATAATCCAAGAGATTATACTTGCTGCACCAAAACTCTTTACACCTAAATTAGGTAAGTAAAATAACGAACTGCCTAATATAGAATTTATAAGAATGAAAAGAAGAACTCCAGAACTTAATTTCTTAAAAGAGGTACTTTCTTTAACATTATGTTCTTCATGTTTTTTATTTGATACATTTTGTGGGTTAGTATTTAGATTAAATTGTCCAGATTGTTTCTTGCTAGGATCAGTAACCAAATAATGCCACAATTCTTTAAGTCCCATCTAATTCCTCTTTGAAAGCTTAAGCTATATGTATAAGTATTATCTTGCAATTTATAAAATTAATTATTAGTTATATGCATTGATTGGTATATTTTTATAGTATGAAAAGATTAATACATGTTATTCCAGATGAATCCTGCTATTTCAATAAGCTTAAAAAGGAAAAGTTATTTCCTGTTTATTTGTAAAAGTAACATATAATATGATTTATTCAAAAATTTGAGGGAGGTAATTAAAAATGTTTGAATTGTACTATCTTTATCAAAGACCAGGAATGTTATTATGGCTTATTTTAGTAATAGCAACTTGGTCCTTAATTTGGAAAGGTATCGCGTTATGGAAATCTGCTAGAAGAAAACAGAAAGTTTGGTTTGTGGTATTGTTGATACTTAACACTGGCGGGATTTTGCCCATTATCTATTTACTGTTTCACTTTGACGGCAAAGAAAAGAATGGACATAAACCTGTTAAAAAAGAGGATAAAATTGTAATTAAAAAGTCAGGTACAACTAAAGTCCCAGACAAGAAGATTTCCAAAAAGCCTATCAAGAAGAAAGTGATTGCTAAAAAATCTACTAAGAAACCAGTAAAGAAAAAGAAAGTAACTAAGAAAAAAGTTGGGAAGAAAAAGTAGGTTAGTTTTTTCTTATTTTATTTTTTATTTAACTTTTTTAATTTAAATTCTTATTTAAATTCATACTGGTCAAAAGTAAACTTGCTAGGTTCAGCGCCATCTATAACTAAATGTCTTCTACATCTTGCTTCATATTCTCCTGATCCACCAACAAGAATCATGCCCTCGGCTTTTGTTAATCTATGACTTTCAGTGGCTGGATGGTAGCATTTTTTACATATTGCTTGATAAACTTTAATATCATCAGCTAAACACATTAAATTTGGAATATCACCAAATCCTTTCCTATTATACCCTCTGTGAAGGCCATCCACATGAAGATTATAACCTTGCGGTATGAGTTTAGAACATAGATCAAATAATCCAGCCATGAACTGACCTTCATTGATAAAAACATCTCTGACATCAGATTTTGTAGCTAGATAATCTGCAATATCATTAGAATCTCTGGCATGAATTGCTTTTATCCTTCTATCATCGTGTAAAGTTATTTCTCCTTCACTTAATGGTTCAGGTTGTTTTCCATCTTCTTGTCCATAGCGTAAGTCACTCAACCATTTAAACATAATAACATCTAAACCGGCTCTTTCTTTCCTTTCAGCAGCTCTGGAATAATGTACTGACTTAGAAGCGAACATTGGACCTAAACTCATAGATAAGCTACCAGAAGGTACTTGTGGACAATCCCTATAAGAAAAATGGTGAGCACATATTGGTTTAAACTCATCAATTGTAAGATAACTTCGCGTAGCTTTGTCATCAAAACATCTTGGAATATTACAAAGCCCTTTTGTTAAAACAACTTCATCAGCAAGTGCCATTAAGTCGGGCATTAACCCAAAAGGTTGGCCATGTTCATCTAAGTTCAACCCAGAAACAATGACTCTCCTACCACTCATATTAGCACTATCTAACAAATCAACTAAACTTTCATCAAAAAAAGATGCACCTGCAACGATGATTGTTCCTGTTTCTGAAGATGTATTTTCATATATTTCATTTACACTGTCTGTAACTAACACTTCGTGCCGGCCGATCTTTTCTGGATCTTTATCATCTCTTGGATGTCGGGCAACAAGAACGTTTGGTTGACCATTACTCCCATCAAATTCTCCACTATAACCGCTATCCCTTAGTGTGTTAAGGTAAATTTCAGTATCAGACGTTTTATCTGACTCTACAGGACCAGAAGCTACTCTAAATTTTCCTAATGTAAATGGTTTGGCATGGCCAATAGTCATCTTTCTACCCTCTTTTTGATAATTCTAAAAAATTAATTAATATTTGGAACTAAGAACTATTTAATAAATATTACTTATTATTAAAAGATATGTTTGGGAACATAAAACTCTTTAAATAGCGAAAATTTAATTCTAAAGATGATTCTCAAACTGCTTCACATTCATAACATTCGTTCATATCAAGATGAAACTATTGTCTTCCCAGCAGGTAGTACGCTTCTTTCTGGAGATATCGGTTCTGGTAAATCTTCCATACTCTTAGCTATAGAATTTGCCCTGTTTGGTGCATCTAGGACAGAACTAAGTGCAGAATCGTTGTTAAGAAAAGGTGAAACTAATGCCGCTGTTGAACTTTCATTTAGCTTAGACAAGAATGAGATTGTTATCAAACGTACTTTGAAGAAAGATTCGCGATCAATCAAACAAACTAATGGTTATATCATAATTAATGGTGTTAAGAAAGACTTGACTCCAGTTGAGCTTAAAGCTGAAATAATTGGTCTTTTAGGTTATCCAGAAGATCTGCTTACTAAAGACAAAAATTTTGTATTTCGTTATACTGTTTACTGTCCTCAAGAAGATATGAAACAAATCCTTTTGGAAAATCCTGAAAACCGGTTAGACATTCTTCGTAAGATCTTTAACATTGAAAAGTACAAAAATATTCGTGACAATCTGATTATTTACTTGAAAAAATGTAGGAAAGAAATTACTGTTCTTGAAACTAAAGTTGAACCTTTAGAAGAAGTTCAGTTAAAGCTGAAAAATGTTGAAACTGAATTGGAGAAGTTAGAGAAAGAGTTGAAAGAACTTTTGCCTAAACTTAATCTTGTTTCTGAAGAAATTAGGGTTAAGAAGAAAAGATTAAGTGAACATGAAGAATTGGTTAAGAAAATTGATGATGTTGAAAATAATATTAAACATAAAAAAATATTATTAACTGAACATAAAGAACAATCACAGCGGATTTCTGTTAAAGAGAAAGAGTTAGGATTACAATTGAAAGAGTTTATCATGGACCAAAGGTTAGGTAAAGAACAAGTTTTTGAAGAAATTAAAAAGTTAGAGCATGAGAAAGACAAATTTTCTGAAAAAGAAGCTAATTTGAAAGCGGAAATTAAAACATGTCAAGATAAAATAGCTTATTTTCAAAAAGAATTAAATGAAAGTAAAGTTGACCCTAAAATTTTAGAAGAAAAAAAGTTAAGGTTGGGCCTACTAAATTCTGAGGTTAAGAAGAAAGGAGAATTGTTAGCTAGAGAAAAAGAGTTAGCTGATCTTGAAAAGACTAACCAAGAAATACTTACTGAAACTTCAACATTACAAAAACAATTGGTTGAAGAAAATTCACGCATTTCCAGTTTAGATAAATGTCCAACATGTTTACAACAAATCAATTCTGATTATAAGAAAGATTTGGTCGGTGAGAACGAAGTTAAGATTGGCCGGTTCCAGAAAAAGCTTAACCAGTTACGTCAAGAACAAGAAGGTTTGGCGGTTTCTAGGGAAGAATTGGATGGTCAAGTTGAAAAGTTAAGTCAGGTTGAGAAAGAGTTGAATGGATTAGAGTTAGAAATTAAAGTTATTAAAGAGAAATCTTTAAGGTTTGATGTGAAGAAAGAAGAGTTAAGGAAAATAGTGCAAGAAAACAATAATTTAATGGAAAGGTTGGGAGAGTTTGAGAGAGATAAGGAACTTAATTTAAAGCGCGTTGAGGAGCGGTTAGAACAGTTACAAAAGTTAAGAGAAAAATTGGTTCGGAAAGAGGAATTAGAAAAACAGTTTAATTCTTTAGTAAAAGATAGGTCAGAAGTTAATTCTAAAATTGAGTTGTTGGAGAAAGAGCTTATTGAATTTGAAGCAGAGATGGGGAAATTACCTGCTAAAGATGAGTTAATTAAACATATTAATTCTGAAAAAGAAAAATTGGAAGAAATTGTGAATGATGAAAAGAGATTATTATTAGAAAAAACTAGGCTTGAGACTAGCAAAGAACATCTTAACCGGAAATGTGTTGAGTTGAAAGAAGAGTTGGACATTTTGCAGAAGAACCAAAAAGAGTTGGTAAAAGTTAAAGAATTGTACCATTGGTTAAACAATTACTTTTTGAAACTTACTTATACAATTGAAAAAGAGATTTTAGTTAAGATATATCATTACTTTAATCAACTGTTTCAAGAATGGTTTGACATTTTAGTGGAAGATTCTGAGATCAATAGCAGTTTAGACGAATCTTTCACACCCATTGTAGAACAGAACGGGTATGATATATCTTTTCAACACTTAAGTGGTGGTGAACGTACCGCAGTATCATTAGCATATCGGTTAGCGTTGAACAAAGTAATCAATGATGTTGTTCACCAAGTTAAAACTAAGGATTTACTTATTTTAGATGAGCCTACTGATGGGTTCAGTTCTGAACAGTTGGATAAAGTTAGAGATTTGATTGACAAGTTAGGGTTGGGGCAGATAATTATTGTGTCGCACGAGTTTAAGATTGAAAGTTTTGTGAATAACGTTATCAGAATAGGCAAAATGGAGCATTGTAGCAAGGTGGTGAATTGAATGGTAGAAAAAGATCAATTAGGAGAAATTTTAGTAGAATTGTTAGCTAAAGTTGGTGAAGGTACTGGACTTAGAAGTAAGATAAAAGGGTTAAAGGATAATCCACATAAAAATCCATTATTCAGAAGACTTGTAAGAGAAGAATTAAATGAATTTTTGGATAATTTAGATCTTGACTTAAGATCAGATTATTGGGAAGGGTTACTTGTTCAATCAGTACAAGGTCGTGCTCAGAATGGACATGGCGCATTTGGTCGGAATAATGTAAGTTATCCAAACATAGGAATTCCAGACATAATTAAAGCAGCAGGAATTAATATTAATAAAGCTAAAAGAAAAAGGCAAAAATTGATTGATGATGTGTATCAATGGACAGATCTTGCCTTAGATAAAAGGGTTAATCGTTTAGTTCTCAAAGGAAGACCTTTGCTAGGAGTAGATATGTTAAGAGATTATAAGGTTGATATTGAATCAACTCTCAAAGGCATGGTTTTGGCCGGTTACATGGACAATTATGAATGGCGGCAGAGAACAGTATCACATTTTGAAAGAACGATTAAGGGGGATGAATTAATTATTGGTGGAGGAGAAACTTACCTTATTGATCCAGACATGTTAACTTTGGCTTGTTTAGGTTATGGTGCTGTAGCTCAAGAAGAGTTTGAAGATCACCATATTGAATATTTAAGAGAATTAGGAGTCATATTAGATCGTAGAGATCAATGTAAAAAAACTGAAGGGGCTTATTTTAGAAGGAAAAATGGACCTGGCGTTTCTGATGACCTTGCCTTTATTATGATAGGTAAACTCATAGGATATGGTAAATTAGAAAAAGGGGTGTCAGCAATGTTAGGAGCATTCGTTGTTGATGCTATTGACACTTATGATAAATGTGTAATGTATCCTGAAAGTGGCGGATTAGATGAAGGTCTCGCAGATTATATTCAAGCTGCTTGGGAACACGAGCATGGAAAACCTTTAGTTAGTCCGGAAGAGATAATGACAGTAATTTATTATGGAGCTAAAAGTAATAATCCAAAAGTCAGTGCAAGTTCGTCTCATCGTAGATTAATAGAGTACAATGGTACTAAAAAGTATTTGCCAACTATGGGCCTTCATATAAGATTTTTAGAAGGAGAACAATTGGAAGAGTTTCCAGTAGGATTTACGAGAATGAAAAGCAGTACATTTTATTCAAGAGCAGAAACAAGATCTTTGCATATGCTAAAAAATCCAGAAGTTATTCCACTACTTCCTTCAGGGCCCTGATTGCTACTTCTAACTGTTTATCAGTTGGCTCTTTAGTAGTGATTCGTTGTAACCATAGTCCTGGTGCTACCAAGATTCTTACTAAGATATTATTACAATACTTTGCGCTAAGTTTGATCAATTCATATGCAATGCCTGCAACTACTGGAATTAACAATATTCTTGCACCAAGTTCAACATACCAAGGACCAGAAACTATAGTAAACATAATAATTGCTATGATCATTACTAATAATAAGAAAGATGTACCACATCTTGGGTTGAACCTAGAGAATTTCTTTACGTTATCTACTGTTAAATTTTCTTTTGCTTCGTAACAGTTAATAGTTTTATGTTCCGCGCCATGATATTTGAACAATATCTTAACATCGTTCATGTAAGATATTGCTATCAGGTAACCTAAGAATAATATTAATCTGAAAACACCATCTAAGAGGTCAAAAATAAAACCTTCTGAATGAATCCATCGTGCTGTGAAAAAAGGTAATATTACAAAAAATAAGATTGTGATTAGTAATGAAAAGGCTATTGTAAAGACCATTTCTTTTGTACTAATCTTTTCCTCTTCCTCTAACTGTTGGTTACTGCTCCATACCAGTGCTCTGATACCATCGTACAAAGTATAGAATAAACCAATAACTCCTCTAACGAATATTAAGTTAAAGTATTTCGGATATTTACTACTTTTTTCTTTCTTAACTTTAATTTCGTTGTCAGGGGCTCGTACTGCTACTGCGAACTTGTTCTTGTTACGCATCATCACTCCTTCAATAACTGCTTGGCCACCGACTTGCATGCTCATTTGGTAGAAAGAGGTAAGTTATAAGGGTTGTGGTTTGTGTTCGGGCTAAGCGTTTCTTTTCCGCATAATAAAAAAGCCACCAACTACTGTTAGTAATAATAAAGCAATAGCATAATCACTGAACTCAGGAAAGGGTTCTGCTTCTGGCTCTTCAGCTTCTTCAAGTATTGTCATAGTATTAGACCATAAGGTAGTACCATCAATAGAACCATCGTTTGGAGTTACAGTAGCATTCCAAACATCATCTATAGCAATTTCATCAGAAACCATTAAATCCGTTCTATTATTATAAAGTTCCATGATCTGTTCAGCAGACAAAGCTCTATTATACACTGATACATCATCTATAAATCCTGGAAAAGTAACAGCATTACCATCATATCCCCATCCAATTCTAAATCCAGAAGAACTCACTGTATTAAGACTCAAAGTTTTTGTTGTAATTAAAGTTCCATTTACATAAGTTCTAACATCAGAACCATCATAAGTACTAGTCAAAAGTGTCCACTCATTAGCTGGAAGTGTAAACAAAGTAGTACCATCACCTGCATTATAACCTACAAACTCTACCTCGCCAACTCCTTGAAGTCCTAATCTATATCCATATGCTTGAGTATTAGCACTTTTACCATAACCTATTACCATACGACGACCAGTAGTACCATCCCATTTAATCCATGCAGACATAGTTCTTGAAGAAGCGCCTAATGGAAAACTAGAATCATCAACAGTAATATAATCAGTAGAACCATCAAACTCATAAGCTCCCCAACCATCATAACCTCCAGTACTTGACCAAAGAGCATTAGTAATAGTACCATTCTTACTATAAGGACTATAATCCTTAGCATGATTTGAATTAGAATCACTTTCAAAAGGCATATTTAACACCATAATAGAAGTTCCATCTTTATACCAATTAAAAATATTTTTCACATTATCACCTTCAGAATCAGCAGTAGTTTGATTTTCTACTGTTAAATTTTCTAAATAAGTATTAGTTCCAAGACTTGAACTCAAAACAGGAGTTGTATGCGTAGGAGCATTATTAATAATTGTTATTCCATCACCACTTAAAATATTCCCATCTTCAATTCCATCATTCGGGGTAACAGTAACATTCCAAACATCCCCAAAACTGGTATCATCAGAAACAATCATATCAGTTCTATTATTATAAAGTTCCATGATTTGTTCAGCAGACAAAGCTCTATTATATACCATAAATTCATCCATAAAACCTGAAAAAGTATTGGCATTATTATCATACCCCCATCCAATTCTATATCCAGAAGAACTAGTGGTATCAAGAGTCAAAGTTTGTGTTGAAACCAAGGTACCATTCACATAAGTCCTAACATCAGAACCATCATAAGTACTAGTCAAAAGTGTCCACTCATTAGCTGGAAGTGTAAACAAAGTAGTACCATCACCCCTACCATAACCTATAAATTCTACTTTTCCTACTCCTGTATTTCCTATTCTATACCCATATGCTTGACCAATACCATTTTGACCATAACCCATAAACATCCGACGACCAGTAGTACCATCCCATTTAATCCATGCAGACATAGTTCTTGGAGAAGCACCTAATGGAAAACCAGAGTCATCACCAGTAATATAATCAGTAGTGCCATCAAACTCATAAGCTCCCCAACCATCATAACCACTAGTACTAGACCAAAGAACATTATATGCTGTACCATTATCTTCATTACCAGAATAATCTTTTGCTGCATTGGCCTGCCCACCGCCAGTTCCATTCAAACTTCCTCCTTCAAAAGGCATATTCAACACAGCAATAGCTGTACCATCTTTATCCCAATTATAAATTAATTTAACAGAAGTATTATCATCTTGATCGGTATGAACAGTTAAATTATCATAAGTATTATTTGAAGTTGAACTAGCATTTAATGTAACTGTAGTTAAAGAAGGTGCAGCGAAGACAAAGAGAACTAAAAGTAAGCTTACAATTACAACAAATATCAAAAACTCTTTTTTCTTCAATAAAAACACCCCTTTACCAACTAATAATTAAATTACTTGATTTTATAAATGTTTCTTTAACCCAAGCTTAAACAAAAGAACAACAACTCTACTTCCTCAACACTAACCTGGCAATTAAGTAGTCAATTAACCGCTCCAATGGCCGGAACAAGAACGCTACTATCACTGCAATAATAATAATAACAATGAACTTGTGCATTCCAAAGAACCCGACAAAGATCTCAGTAAAGAATGCTTTACTGATTTCAATTATCGCAAACAACGCTAATGAGATTAACATTAATGATAAAGAACGATGAGCAATTTTACTTATCAAAGGAGCTTCTCTAAGAGACGATGCTAAACTACTACCTCGTTCAAGTACCTGAATAGAATCTAAGAAAATACCTTTAATATGTTCCTCTTCTTCAATATGTTTATGAAAATATTTTCTTAACGCAATACGAAATTTGTTAGCCAGTTTTTTATCAGTGAAAAAGAATTCCATTACTGCTATATCTGATAATGTAATCTCACAAACTCCACCATCAAAATAATAATACAATCTTAAAGTTTTATGGTAATGGTCAGTTTTAATGTTAGCTATTGGTAAATCGACTCTCCTGCTCAAAGATTTAATAATTTTTTCAATATGCTCAATAGCTTCTAAGTTATGAGCACCACCACTATAATTGTTAAGACCCATAAAATTAGAAATGTCCATAATAGAAATTAAATACATACTTCTAATTTTCTTTATCCTAACTTTCTTTTTTACTACCACTATCAACCTCTTTCGTACTCACCAATAACACAAAATGTTTATATATGATTTTTACTTACTATAATAATCTCTATCAAATAGAGAGTATACTATAACATATAAAAACCTTTCGAAGAGGCCATCAAAATGAAAAGAGGTAAATATATTCAAAGTGGTATCGGGCAAAGTTCCGAAACTGATGAAGAGATAGCTGTTGAGGATGCAATATCTAAAGCACAATCACACCTTTCTCGAGAACCGACGTTTACTATTGTTTATACAGATTATCGGTTAGACCAAAAAAAGATTGCTAAACAAATCAACAAAAAGTTAGGTAAAGAGAATTGGGTAGGAATGACTGTTGACAAACATTTTAACAGTCACCATGAATATGCTCGTGATACTAACATTTCTGTTCTCTGTATTGCAAGCGATTACGTACATTTTAGTGTAGCTTATTCCAAACGTTACCAGAAAAACGCACGTAAAAAAGGTAGTAAAACTATTACTGAAGCAGTAAATAATATGCATTCTACTAAAAATTTAGATTCTTACATTGCTTTTAACAAGTTAAGAAATAAAGATTATATGCACCTTATTCGTGAAAATCAGTTTCTGGCAATGACATTTTTGTCAAGTGCACAGTATATTAACAATAAAGAAACATCTGGAGCAGAAGTTGATTTTGTTGAAGGAATGGTAGATGTGTTAGGAATGGCAGTACCAATATTTGGTGGTGGTGCAGGATCAAATTTCATAGAATTTATTGAAAAACAAAAAGGGTACAGTCACCAGTTTGCTCATGGTAAATGTTTGAAGAATTCAGCAGTGGTAGTGTTCTGTGTATCTAACTTACATTTTGAAGTTGATGTTAATCACAGTTATCAGATAACTGACCAGTTTGCTAGAATTACTAAACTAGACAAAACAGGTAATGAAATATTAGAAATTAATTATAAAGAACCAATCCAAGAATATTGTCGGTTAATTGGCGTACCAAAAAAGAAATATTTGAAAGATCCAAGTTATTACAGTTTGACAAGACCTTTTGGTATTGCTACGTGGGATGGGAAAACGTTCGTAAAAGAAGCTTTACCTAACGAAGATGGAAAAACTTTTCATTCAACTTTAAGAACTAGCCACGACATGATCATTAATATCATGAAACATGATGAAAAGAAATTGAGAGAAAATTTGAAAGATCTTTTGGTAGAAGCAAAAAAGAAAGGTCCAGTTGGACTAGCAATGGTAGCCAGTTGTTCTACAAGAAGATATTTGTTAGGAGATAATGTTGTAGAAAAACATAAGTTAGCTACAAAGCATGCTAAAAACGTTCCTTTCTTTGGATCGTTCGTCTTTTCAGAAATTGGCGCTACTAAAACTAGCCGGACTGCTGTCCATGGTGAGTCTATAACTTCGTTGATCTTTTATGACAAGTTATTGTAGAAACAGAAAGTTATTTATTTTCTATTTTCTTTCTCACTAACATCCTTACTCCTTCTCTCAATAACAGTAATGTCAGATAATTCTCTTAACAGATGCATTCCTTGGTGAGGTAAGTGTAAGTCTACTATGTGACTAACCTTATTATGTTTCAAAGAATGAGCTTTAATTTGTGGAGCAATCTCGTCAAAGAATTGGTCATTACCATAAATGCTACATGTTAAAAATTTTCCCTCAGTTCTCCTTTTCAGGTCAAATTCCATCATTTCGAGAAGTTCGTGTCTACTACTGAACACCCTGATACCTGCAATTGGGCCAGGGAATTCTTGTACTAAATCATGTTTTGATAAAGGCACCATAGAAGTATGGATAAGTATTTTTCCAGTAGGAGATTCGCTAAAGTTAAGATGTTCATGTTTACCAAAATGTTGGAAAAGTTCTTTTATTGACAAAGCATTAACATCACTGACTAAACCAATCGTACCTTCTTGTAATGAATGACCTGACTGATAATCTTTAATTAATTTATCAAAATGAGGGTAAAGATGGCCACACATTTTCGCGTTCATATAAAATACATCAGTTGCCACGCATTCATCTCCACGATTACAACTTATCGATTCTAAACAGTTCTTAGAAAGTTCTTGCAAGTCAGAGAATTCTTCTATTACAGACTCGTCAATAATTGTTGCTGACAATACTGCACCAAAACCTATAATGTTTCGTGGGTTAGCGTAAGATTCGATTGTTTTTTCAATTTCTTGCACTGTATCAGTAGAACCAAAAAAGACATAATTCCAACCATCAATAGCTAACAATTCCCAATTCCCACCCATGTCAGGCACATTAACAATGTTTATTACTCTATGTAACATTTCTGAATGTTCTTTTGCTACATAATCTACTGCCATGTTCCATGCTTCTACAAATTTTACTGAGGAGTAACTTGATGCTCCACGACTACTTGGTCGAATAAGTATTGTTGACCTTGCTAATATTGTTTGGGCAATCACGTAAAGAGCTTCCTGTTCAGAATTGCTCGGCAAGATAGCTAATGTTGGACCAGGTGACGAAAAATGTAATTTGTCAAGGTTACCAAAAACGTTTACCATGAACTTGTCAAAATTCCGGACCCATTCTTTAGTTTCGTTAATAGCACATTTTACAAAATTTAATGGACTACCAGTCATTTGCGCTAAGATAACAAACTCTTCTGGGTTAACAAAATAAAAGTCCATACTCTTTTTTAGAATTTCAATCAATAAATGTAAATCAAACTTTTGAAATTTTGGTTGTACCCTGCTACAGGTTTCAATAGCAGCGTTAAGATCCCATGGACCAGCACAAGACATTCTTAAACTTGGACCTGCCGGGTCTCCAACAATATTCTTGTTAACATAAGTATTAGTAGTTCTAACAAACTCTCCATCAATGTAATTTTTAACTTCTATCTCCATTTTATTTTTTTTGTTTTTTAATGATACATACTAACCTTAATCAACTTGACAACCAAAGATAAGTTTTGACTGAATGTTTTCTTTACGTTCCAGATTACTCAAAATAGGAGTATTCCTACCACAATAACATACTTCTCCATTAATGTTAGTTAAACTTGCATCGTCACCAGTTCGGAAATTAATTAAGTTGGTTCCTAGCGGTACTATTTTTAATCTTTTACCACTGCTGATGTGTAAGCCAGCAGATTTTGTAACTAACAGATGGCCTTTTTCTCCTTCGCCGACCAAACGTGTTCCTGAAGGATGGATCACATTAACAACATTTGGACCATACCCTAAATGAAATGAATAAGGATGATGTTCACAAGTAGCACCGGTCGGACAGATTTCTGTACTACCATACTGACCTTGAATGTAAGGTATTTTAAGATGATTTTTTAGATAATTGTGCATATCACTAGTTAATGGCATGCTACTCCATAACAACATTTCAAATTTAGGATTATAATCATTATTTAATCGATAAGCTTTTCCATGAAAGTTCCGAGAATCTAATTTTAGAATTTCCTTTAAAGTTATTCCTTTCGTCTGATTTTCATCAAAACCACCAGGCGGTGCTAAAACACCATTTGGTCTTGTTTCTTGCAAAAAGTCATAATTACTCTTCACGTCAACTTTTGTAGATACACGAGAAATTAAGTGCATACCTAACAATTTCAAACCTAACCGATAAATATCGTTAGTTACATGATCTCCATGATACAATCCTAAAACCTTCCTGCCACGTAACTTATCTAGTGAATTGCGAAAGTCAAACTTTATGCTCCTAGCAATATGCTGTGCCATAGCACGCCAATCTTCTGGACTGAACCAAATAGTTACTGGCCGGCCAGTACTGCCACCTGTACCTTTGTTAATCATCCCAGGCCTAATTGGCGAAAAACCATCTTTTAAAATTGGTAAAAACGATAATGAACTGTTATGGGTAAGGTGTTCTTTAGTTGTGGGAGGCATGGTAAGAGCAAATTCTTCCAAGCTGTTAATATTTTCAATAGTGCTTATACTAATTGATTTAAAATGTTCTTTGTAAAAAGGTACAAACTCTTTAGCAAATAAAGCAGTTTTCTTTGATTGATATAAAGAAATACGTTCTCGGTCAGCAGGGTCCATAGTATCCCAAGCCATATCATCATAATCGGGAATATCCTCATCTAGAATTACTTTCTTGGCAAATTCCTTATCTTCCAAAAGTTCACTAAAAGTAGTTATCATCTATCAAAAATCCTCTTAATCATTAAAAATAATTTTCTTTAAATATATCTGATTAATATTACCTTTATATTGATTGTGATTTTACAGAAGATATTTTATAGCCCTAAATCAACCAAACTTACCTAAACTAGTCTGGCCGCCTTTCCGAAAAATTTCGTCTTCTTCAACACCAATCACTGCTAAAATGCTAGAAACTGCAGGTATAACTTGATGTTTCAAATAGTAGTCAGCGTCGTACTCGTTATTTTTTATTTCTTCTTTAAGACGTGCACGATCTCTAATTAACCCAGAACCTTTACCTACCACATATTCAATCACAGTACCCTGCGTTATTTCCCACCCTTTATCTCGCATCCTTAACGCTACTGCAACGTGCGGACCGATAGAAGAGTAATGTGCCAAATCTTTTGTTATTTGAGTTCTAATTAACAGATCATTAATGTTAATCTGACCTTTCTTTAACTTGTTAGTTATATCACGTAAATATTCTAAAGCTTTATCATTCTTATCTTCTAATACTAATTTAAGTACCTTTTCTTGAACATCTTTCGCTAACTTACTCCAGTTCCGGCGTACAGTCTCAAAACCAGTTACTTTAATTTTACCATCTTCTCTAAGAAGTGCATACTTCTTTTTAGCACCTTTATCTGTACCTTTAACTGCTACAAAAATACCTTTTGTAAACCTACCTTCAAATTCAAGCTCCATATGGCCAGGCAAATCAAAATTAACTTCGTTCTTAAACGCCATGGCTTTATCTAAATGTTTATCACCAAGTAAGATAAAAAGTGAATCAGTATCGCCATACACTACTTTAAAACCCATCTCTTCTGCTTTCTTGATAGTTTTATGGATATAATATCTTGCATAAGCAGTAGTTGATCTAGCACATTCAATACAGTACCACCTGGCACCGAAAAAGCCAAGATAACCATAAAAACTGTTTGCCAAAATCTTAAGTGCGTACGATCTAGCTTCCAAAATTTTAGTTTTCTCACCTTTATCTTTCATTTCTTTAATTAAACGTTTCAAATCTATTCTTCTAAGTATCAGACGTTCTAGAACGTTAGGAATAAACTTTTGATCTTTCTTACAGAACCAGTATTCATCCCGTTCAGGAACATGCGCTTCTTTATCTTCTTTACAACATTTACAGTAAAGAGATTCTGGTCCAATATTATGGGCCATGATAACTGTAGGATAAAGTGACCGGAAATCGAAAACTAAAATGTTATCGTAAAGGCCGGGTGTAGGCTCGTACACAAATGCACCTTGATAAGTTTCTTCACTACGTTTTTCAACTTCATATTGTTTTGGTCTGTTGGGAGCAATAACGTTAAATTCTAGTGCTCTTCTGAGGATATAACTTTCCACTAATCTGCTGAACCTCATACGGGTAATGTCATATGGTGGTAAGCCTACAATTTTTGTAAATTCTAACATGTCTGGCATAAGTTTCATACACAATTGTAACGCCAAATGAGCATCATGTAAATTGTACTTACAGAAGTCTTCCAACTTTGCAGATTTTTCATCCCATAAATGTGCTAAGTCGTCAAGTTCAACATCATGTTTTCTATGACCTAACAGTTCTTCAGAAACTGCGTTCAAAGAGTAGCTGTCAGTATTTAAATTTCCACCGAAAATATTCCTGATAAATTTGAAAATGTCTAAATGTAACATTCCTTTTATTCTTGTCTTCCCAGTTTTCAGTTCTGCTTTTCTACTAGCAGCCAGTTCAGATCTATCTAATCCTAAATCTAATTTAACTTTATGTTTGTCAGCTCTGATCTTCAGATAAGGAAAATCGAAACCATCTGAGAAATAGCCAGTAATAATGTCTGGCTGGTAATCAAAAATAATTTGTCTGAAACGTTGTAACAATTCTTCTTCGTCACTTACATGTTCCATATAATCGAGATGATGAGGGAATTTTTTCCAAGTGATAACTTTTTGAAATTCCTTACCATTTTCGTCCTTACCATAAAAAGCAATCATTAAAACAGGATCTTTATTTGGATTGATTATCTTATTTTTTGAATAAGTTTCAATATCAATTGCTAGATATTTCAGTTTATGTAACCTTTCATGACTGTCCTGTTCAATATCTTTTGCTAGGAAAACTGGTACACGCATAGTTTTATCATCAACCTGTTCACCTTCCGCTTTCAATAAAGTCATTGGCACAATATTTTTATCCAGTAAAAACCGGTGTACGAAAAGAATATCTTTTTCGTAGGTTTCAACACCCCAGGCGTCTAATTCTTTACTAATTATTGAAACTGCCTTAGGATAATTCACATAAATTTTCCAAAATTTCTTGTTTTTTCCAAGCAACTCTTTCTCTACCTTTTCCCATTTAGTTACTTTAGCTAGTTCTAGTTTAGTTTCCACTTCTAAACTTTTCAGTCTAGTCTCTAGCTCTTTCTTATCAATATTTTCCACGTCTGCGTAGAAGTATGGTTCATGTGGGCAGATTACACAAACTTTTTTACCAGTATCTAGCTTAGAGTAGAGGTAGACTAGTATCTGTCCATCTTTGATTTTGTAATCAAAGTCGTAGGAGTAGAACTTTATTTGCATTGGTAGTGTCTAAGAACATTACAATTTTATAAACATTTTGAAATGTTGAGCATAATTATTAAAATAACTACTAAATAGTAATTATAATGGAAATGTTTAAATATTATAAGGTTCTTAAGGGTAATTAAGATAACAAAAAGAGTATTAACATTATTAACATTAACTTAAAAAATGAAATTACAATTAGTACAAACTTTGAGTGGTGCTGTCCCACCAGAATATGAAAGGCATTTTAATAGAAATTACACTTTCACTACAGAAATTGCTGGTGAGGAAATACTTTATGTATTTGCACCACAAAAATTGGTTGATGATTATACTGATGGCTCTCAAGTTGGTTTTTCTGAAGGCGAAATGATTTTCATAAACAAACATCTTCACCCTGCACAAGTACCTTTTGCTGCATTATACTTACATTACCAAACTCTTTCTACTGAAGAATTAGAAGAAAAATTTGGTGAAGAAACAATAGAAGCCTTAGGAAAGAATTGCTTGGTTCTATCTGCAACTTTAGATTTAGCTAGCCAATATTTACGTCCAGAAGAAATGTTAAGTTTCACTGAAAAAGTTGTAGGTGATGCTTCTTGTAATGTAAGGATTCATTCAGACATTCTTGAAGACATTATTACCGCCTATTCCCCTGACCAAAATTCAACAACTGCTTTGATAGCTAGAGAAGATGCAAGTTTAGAGTTATATGTGGAAACTGTTGGGGATTATATGAGAGCTCATCGGAACAATAAGTGGACTAAAAGATCTCAATCATTACTTAATGCTTGTGAAGGTTTTTCGGGAAGATTAGATCGTCTTTTAAGAGGTTACATTACTACTTGCGAAAGTGCTCACAGAGCCATCGTTGAAGATCCCAATCTTAACGATAAATTACCAGAAATATTTGAATTAATAGAAACAATAGGAAATTTAGATGTTGGAACTCAAGTAGAACTAGGAGCAACTGAAAGTAGAATTTTATATTTATGTTTAGAACCTTTTGAAGATGGAACTTATCGTAAAAGTTCAGCACCAATTTCTTTTGTTGATGAAAATACTGAAACAAGAACTAATACTATTGAAATCAGAGGTCGAGCTAAACAATATTTTGCAGCGTTAAGAAAAAGAATTGGTGTAAATATATTAGGCGAATATGAAAATACGGTCAAAGCACTTGAAGGCATTGGCGAAGTTGTAACTAGGGTTGGAGATGGTGAAGAAGATCTAGCATTAATCGGACAAAGAGTTACTAGATTACTTGTTCCACCAGAGACTGTTAGTGATGGTACTGAAATTCAAGAAGTTCCTGCTCAACAGACTGAAGATTTAGTTGATAATCTTAGAGAACAAGAAAGACATTATGCTCTAACATTAACATCTGCCCCACTTAGAGTTAGAGAACTACATAAAATAGCAAGGGCCAGAAGACTTTTGACTGACCTAGGCTTACCTACAACTGATCTTGAAGGTCTAGCACATGGCTTACTTACACAAGGTAAAGACATTATCAGAGCAATTAAACCAGTCCCAGTATTGGAAGATAATGGAGATTAAAAAGTTATATTTTTATCTATAAATTTCTAAAATTTTATCAACATCAGAAATTGTTAAAAAATTTCGAGGAATTCCTTTCCTCTTTGATTTAGCTGCATCAAAAACTGTATAAACATGTTCTTGTTGTGGTGTAATGCCTCTTTCTAATGCTTTTCTTCTTATTAAGCTTTTACTAAACCTCATATTATTTTCTACAAATTCTGCAACAATATAATTCCATTCAGAGATGATATTTGGATTCTCATCAGAAAGTTTTGACATTTCAATTCCTAGGTAAGCAGCAGATTCTACAGTAAATCGTAACCCAATGCCATACCTATTTCTCTTTCCCTTATGATCATACTTTAATGTTCCCAAAACTTCCATTACCTCTGAAAACTCTTCTTCATATTCTTGGTGTGTTACAAAATAAGTTTGGAAGGTTCTTCTCCATTCCTCTTGTGCTAATTGAGATTTACTACTAAGATAAGCTCTAGAACCAGAGCATAAACTTTTAACAAAATTTTCTGCTAAATACAACTCTCCACTTGGAACAGTTTCAGAAATTTCATCTGCTAAAATACTAACAAAATTATTAATTTTCTTTACCATAGCTAAATCAAAACTAACTTCATATGTTCTATCAATTGTATCAATAATATTGAAAATACATAAAAAATCTTCATTAGAATAACCTTTTTCCTCCTGTAATCTCTTTCTTGTATCTTCTAAAATACTAAGATCCTTACTCCATCCCTTAACTTTGAAAGAACTTTTAAAGATATATTCTCCTGAAAATTTAATTGATAAGAAACAACGCACATAATTCAATATTTTATCTGCTTCTTCAACACTCTTATCAGTAAGCATAAGATTAACTAATTTAGCTTGCTCATCAAAAGGAGATTTACCCATCAACTCTGAAGGAAAATATTCCCTAGTTATTTCCATAAGTTTTGTTAACTTAGGAAAATCATCTTCAGTTTTCATTGATCTTGTCAAAGATTTAAACAAATCTTGGTAACGCTCAAAATAAGAATCTACTGAACCTTTTGTAACCTTAAAATTACTTAACCCATAGTCTCCCAATATTGCTCTAGTAGAACTGGCACAAACCAACATTTGTTCTAGAGATTCTGCTCCAGAAAGCAAGTTAGCGGTATCAAGTATCATCTTTAAATTATTCTTATCACTCTCACTTTCTTTGTAAAGATCTTTAGCATAAATTAAACAGTTAGCAAAAAAATCAAGTTCTTCAAGTGAAACGCTTTCAATTTCACTTAAGATTTGTTCAGCTTCATCAATAGTGTCATCTTCAAAAACTGCTCTTAAAATTGATTCTAAAGACAAATATTCTCTAGGCAAAGCTTTCCGAGAAATCTCAACAATACTTTTAGCTTCTCTAAAATCTCTAGAAAAAATATAACTTGGTTTATAATTATCCCAAAAACTTGGACTCTTAAACCGAGATTTAATACCAGGCATTTGACCAACTACTTCATCAAGCCAATCATTAAATATGTTTTGAGGTCTAACACGAACTGGTATTTCAGGTTCCCTTTCTTTAACTCGTTGAGCCCTAACAGCCATACGTTCTTTAAGGCTAGCGAACGCTCGTGGACTTTTCAGGTCAGGAGGAGGAATAATTTCTGTACCTTCTACTTGATTATTAAGAATATTATCAATCGTTTCATATGCTTGAGTAACTTCTTTAAAATTCTTTTCAGCTTTAGGATTATTAGGATTACGATCTGGATGGTACTTAAATGCTAACTCACGATATCTCCTTTTAATCAAGTTAAAAGGAGTTTCATTAGATAGTCCTAATAACTGATAGCATTTACTTAAATCCATGAATTATGTTTAGAACAACATATTTTATAAATCTTACTAAGAATTACGACTTTTTAGTAGTGTTATTGTAAATGCGATCCAATTCAAGGCTTCCGTCTAATAGACTTAAGTAAATAATTCTCGCCATCGTCTTCCAAGACAGCTTCAGTCTTTTCGCTCTCAACCACAACTTCTTTAGGTTCTTCCTTATCTGTAACAACCAATCCTTCACTATTAGACTGTATCTGGATAAACGCCTCCTGTAACTCATCCTCAGGTACCTGTTGCGGTTGCCATTGTAAGTTAAGACCATCATTTTCATTCCTTGGAACAATATGCATTGAGAAATGTGGTACTTTTTGGCCAGCACCTAATCCATTTTCTACTAAAATGTTAGTACCTTGACATCCCAGACTGTCAAAAAGTGCCATGCCTAGTTTGTTAGCAATAGAAGTGAGTTTTTGTAAAGTCTTAACTGGAAGCATTTCTAAGATAGTAAGATGTTCTTTAGGGATAACTATAATCTGGCCAGGAGTAATAGCATCTTCCTGTACGAAAGCTACGATATCATCATCTTGATAAACGATTTCCGCTTTCTTTTTCCCGGCAACTATTTCACAATATTCGCATTTCATTTTTTATTTGAATAAACTAGCTATATCATCTAAGCTAGCGTTCTCATCATCTTTAGCAGGTTCTTTTTTGTCTTCTGTTTCCGGAGCATCTTCTTCAGTGTCATCATCTTCCTCAGCACCAGTGTCACTCTCATCTTCTACTTCATCATCCTCAGCTTCAGCTTCTGGTTCTTCCTCAGAATCATCCTCTGTATCTTTTTCAGGATCTTCGCTAACTTCTTCCTTCTCTACAGGTTCCTTGGACTTTTCTTCAACTTCAACAACTTCTTTCTTGATACCCATGACTTGGTTAAACCGAGCTTCAATTTTCTTAAACAGCTCTTTTCTTTCATCCAAATCAACAATCTTTGTATCCAAGGCAAATAAGCCATCACCTTCTTTACGCGGAATGACATGTATCATGAAATGTGGTGCACGCTGGCCAGCAGCAGCGCCATTAGCCACGAAAATGTTAGTACCATCGACACGAAGACTTTTCAACAGTATCTGTGACATTGCTTTAGATACTAAGAACATGTGAGACAGTTCATTCTCAGGTATCTGTGGCATGATAGAATAATGATTTTTTGGTAGAAGTAAACAATGACCTTTAGTAGCAGGGTTAATGTCTAAAATAACTATACAAATGTCATCTTCATAAACTTTTTTAGAAGGAATTTTTCCAGAAAGAATTTGACAGAAAATACATTGTTGTTTTTGAAGTTCAGCAATCTCTTCAGGAGACATATTTTTCAGCTTTTCTTCCATAGCTTTACGCTGTTCTTCAGTAATTTCTTCTGGCATCAATGTTAAGACACTTAAAACAAGAATATAAATCTTTCTCTAGTTAATGAGTATAGTTGTCTCGTTGCATTAAAGCATTAATATCTTTTACAGAATCTGGTTTTACACTAAACTCGTTAATAACTTCTTTAGATAATGCTGCCTGAATACTGTCTCCTAGATCTGAATAACCTGAATGTAAAAATCGGTACGTTCCTGGAGAACATTTCATTACTTCTTCACTTAGTTGAACACCAGTCATTCCTGGCATCATTTGATCTGTGATAAGAACTTCTGGCCTTCCACCAGCCTGAATTGCTTCTAGAGCTTTATCACCAGAACTAAAAATTCCAACACGCTTACCATAAAGTTCACAAAGACCTTTTAACATTCCAGGTAAGAATGGATCATCATCCACCACATAAACTAAACCTTTTTCAATACCATTTGCTCCCATAATTAATAATTCACCTCGTTTTTATCAAGATCTCAGCGCGGCCGCGGGTTGCTTAAATACTTTTCTGTTCACTAAGAAGTAGATCTGAAAAAAAGGTTATTTCATGGAACAAAAAGGTAGTTTTTTATACAGGTTTCACTTTCTATAGTTGTTATGACAGAACTTAAACAAGTAATATTAGTAAGGCAAGATCTCAAGCTTCCTAAAGGTAAAGCTTGCGCGCAGGCTTCTCACGCCTCTGTAGAAGCTGTACTTCGTTCAGATGAAAAAATAGTGAAGGAATGGCGCAAAAAAGGGATGGCTAAGATTGTGCTTAAAGTCAAAGACGAAAAAGAATTGATCAAATACTTTCAGCTAGCCAAAGATGAAGGTTTAACTGCATCTCTGATAACTGACGCTGGCCGGACAGTGATAGCGCCAGGCACTAAGACTTGTGTGGGTATCGGTCCCGATGAAGTCGAAGAGATCGATAAAGTGTGTGGGGAGCTGGGGTTGTTGTGAAGCTCACCCATTAAACACTTCTGTGAAGTCTGCAAGTAGTTGATCTAAGTGTTCTGGAGATTCAAAGTCAACCGTATAAACAACTTGAAAACCCTCTTCTTTGATAAATTCCCCATCATAACCTCTTTCTTTTAGTCCATCTTTTACTCTAATTAGTTCTTTTAGTCCATCTCTTATCCTAATTAGTTCCATAACTTCATCAATAGCTTCCTTAGGTGTTTCAAAATCCCAGACATATTTTGAAACTACAAATTCGCCATTAGTTTTTGAGAGACCAAATTTACATTCAAGTAAATCGTATTCACCACCCTTTCTAAATTCACAACTATATTCACCTTGAGGTTCTTTAACACCAGCCACTCTTTGTTTTTCTTCTGTAAAATAATATTCACCATATTCCATCTTACCAAATTCTGCTGAATATTTATCAAACACTTCATTAAATGGCCCGCCTACTGTTCCTTCTAAATCTTGTTTTGTCATTTTAATCCCCCTTTGTGATTTTCTTATCATTACTTAGTGATTACAAAACACACATATTAATGTTTGTACTGAATTTTACCCAATCTTAGGAAAAATTTAAATAAAAACACAGCAATTTACTATAACATGCACACAAAGTTAGACAAAATAGACAAAAGGATCCTTTTTGAGCTAGATAAAAACGCAAGAATACCAGAAACTAAACTAGCTAAATTAGTCAGAAGAAGTAAAGAATCAGTAAGGTACAGAATCAAGAAATTACAGGAGCAAGGAATCATCCAAGGATTTACTATTTGGATCGACCCATCAAAATTAAGGTATACTAGCGCGAAAATTTACTTAAATCTAGCTAACGTGCCTGAGAAAAAGCATGAGTTTGTAAAGTATGTTAAAGAAGATAAGAGATTGTTTTGGTTAGGTATGGCAGAAGGTGCCTGGAACTCCGGCTTAACTTATTTTGTTAAGTCAAACAGAGAATTTTTTGATTTGAAAAATGAACTATTTTCAAAATTTAAAGATCTTATTCTCGACAGTCATACTGGAATGTTAGTTAGCATCAATGTTTGTGATAAAACTTTCTTTTATGACACTGATACTGATTGGAAAACAATGTTTGACGTATTAGATACTTACGAATTAGAAGATATTGAGAATAAGATATTAAGAGAATTATTTCATAATTCTCGGACAAGTATTGTTGAAATTGCTAGAAAACATAAAACCACAGTGGATATAGTTAGAAACAGAATAAAAAAGTTGGAAAAGAAGAAAATTATTTTTCGTTACTTGGCTAAAATAGATTATAATAAGTTAGGATATGAATTCTATAAAACATTTCTCTATTTCAAGAATTTAACCAAATCTGATGAAAAAAAATTAATGGAATACACCAGAAACCATCCAAAAATTATCCATATGGTTAAGCAAATCAGCCCCTGGGATATTGAATTAGAGATTATGTGTAAAAGCTACCATGAATATAATGAGATCATAGTTGACTTAACTAGGGAGTTTTCTAATGTGGTGAACAAGGTTGAAACTGCCATTATGGGCGAAGATTACGTTTTCCCAGCAAAGCAGATGATTTTCGAGTAATCCCCCACCCAAAACTTTATAAATAAGCCATTTTCTTAGAGTCTTATTAAAGATTATAATTGATATAAAATGAAAATACCATATCTAGGGTATTTTCAATATTTCCTGAGGAAAACAAATGAAAATTCCAAAAGTATTGAAAAGATTATGCAAATTTTGTAAAAAGCATACTGAACAGAAAGTTCGTCAGAACAAAAAGAAAACTTCGCGGTCAATGAGTAAAGGTTCAAAGTACCGAGCTAAAGGCAGAGGTGCTGCTAGAGGTATTGGTAGTATGGGACGTTATTCAAAACCAGCAGCTACTAAATGGAAAAGGTCTGGCGCTAAGGGCACTAAAAAGAGCGATTTACGTTACACTTGTCAAGAATGTAAGAAAAGTACTTGTCAACCGACAGGTATCAGAGCAAAAAAGGTAGAATTGGTATAGAAATATGAAAACGCCAAAAAGCAAATTTATTAAAATCAGATGTTCCAAATGTAAGAACGAACAAATTATCTTTGGTAACGCTAGTCAGAAAGTTAACTGTTTAGTATGTAACAAAGAGTTAGTTTACCCAACTGGTGGGAAATCGAAAATATCTGCTAGGGTATTAGAAATTTTATCCTAGAGACACAATGAAATAGTTAACCAAAAAAGTAATTCTCAAAATTACGCAATTTGGTTTACTATCCCAGAACGAACATATGCCAAAGGGCATGTGTGAGTGAAGAAAAAATGTATTATAAGAGAAAGGGTTTACCTGAAGAAGACGAAATAGTTCTCTGTAAAGTAACTAAGATTTTTCCCAATTCTGTTTTTGCTGATTTAGTAGAATATAGCGATTCTGGCATGATACACATTTCTGAGATCTCTCCAGGTAGGATCAGAAATATTAGAGATTATGTTAGCGTTAACCGACAAATTGTTTGTAAAGTTCTTAGAATCGATCGGGAAAAAGGGCATATTGACCTTTCTTTAAGAAGAGTTAATACCCATCAAAGAAGAGAAAAGTTGGACGAGATTAAAGGTGAACTGAAAGCAGAATCTTTAGTGAAAAATCTTTCCAAAAAACTTAAAGTGCCTACCATGGATTTGTACAAGAAAATTACAATTCCTGTTTTCAAAGAATATTCACATTTATATTTATTTTTCAAAGAAATTGTTTCTGAAGGAGTAGACCCCGCTGAGTATGGCGTTGACAAGAAGATAGCTAAAGAGTTAATTACAGCAGTTAAAGATAAGTTTAAAGAACCAAAAGTTATCTTTCAAGGCGTAATTTATTTACAAACTCACCATTCTGATGGATTAGATAGAGTTAAGGAAATATTAAATGATATTGAAACAATATCTCCTAAATTGACAATAACATATCTTGGTGCAGGAAATTATAAGTTCATTCTTGAAGAACGTGATTATAAAGTAGCAGAAGGATACCTTAAAAAAATACAGGAAAAATTAGAAAAATTTGATGATAAAATTTCTGAATCCAAATTTAGTAGGAAAAAAGCTGAAGTTGAATCATGAAACATATTAAGTATTGTTCCAAGTGTAAAGTTTATTCTATGCAAGATACATGTCCGAAATGTTCAGGAGAAACTGTTTTGCCAAAACCACCTAAATTTTCTTTAAACGATAAATACGCTTCGTACAGAAGAGAAAGTAAAAAGAAAGAATTGGAAGAAAAAGGATTATTATAATCTATCCAATATAACTTTGACCAGATTGACTAGATTTAGCACCGGCTTGACCGGACTTTGCAACGTCACCAAACCATTCCTGAGTTTTCTTCATAACCTCGTTTTCAATTTCTAGAATTTCTTTACCTAATTTCTTTGTGTTAAGTTTTAAACCATAACGTTTGTCTAACACTCTTAACAATTCTTTAGCACCTTTCACGCCAAGGTACATCTGGTGACCAAAAGTTTCTGCTAAAAGTGCAGCAGCATTCATGTTATAACGTTTTGCTAAACCAACCAAGATACCTGAAACGCCCATGATCGGACCTACCACACCAAAGATTTTAGTGTTAACTTTTAGCTTTTTATCATTAAAAGTTTTCAAAAACTTTTTATCATTAGAAGTACAGTACACGCTAGGTTTCTCAGGTACGTTCTGTAACCCGATCCCACCAGTAGTAATAATTTCTTGACAATCAAACTGTTGGTTAAATTTGAGAATTTCTTCACAGAAACTGTAACAACTTTCTTCATCAATAGGCTGAACATCTCCCGTCAATAAAAGTAAATCGCTCTTTTTAGGATTGTTAAATTTCTTATAATAAATTTCAATTTTAGGCATTTCGACAAGATTCTTTTCATTCACAAAAACTGAATGGGGAAAACTGTGCGAATAAAACGAACATAATTTCTTTGCTTTCAGATCTTCTACTAAGAAATCTACAGCTATTTTCCCTACATTAGCTATACCTGGAAGACCTTCAATAAAAACTGGTTTGTTCAATTTAACTTTGTTCTTGTTCTCAAAAGTAATTTGCCATTTATTTGCCATGACTTAGCTAATCTCGTTCAATTTATATATTTTTGGTTAAATAATCTAAAAGAATAGAAACATTAATTATACTCGCCTCTCAAAACCTTAGCAATAACTTCATTCTTCACTTCTTCAGGTTCAGTACGTACGTCAGCAGCAAAGACAAGCAAATTTACTGGGTTAATATTAGCAGCATTGTTAAGAATGTTTAAAGCTTGCATTAAATCTAAATAAAGTGTGACATCAGCATCATCGTAAAGGCCATCTTCTACAAAAATTATCTGGCCATCTGCATCAAGAGTAATTTTAAGTTGTAATTCTCTAGCATTTTCATCATCTTCAAACACAAGATTGGCAGTGTCAAAGTCTGCCATGATGTTAGTAAAGAAATCGTTACCATTAATGAAATAAACAATAGCTTCAGCATTAAGGCCAAACTCTTCCGCCAGTTCAGTTTTAACTATTTCGTTTTCAATTTCTTCAATTACTTCAGGTTCTTCTTCAACAATTTCCTGAGGAATTTCAATTTCAGGAACGTCGTACTCTGCTAAACATTGGGCAGATTCTAAAACGTACTCTTGCATATCCTCACTGTCTTCATTAAGATGTTCTTCAATACATACGGCCACTGTCATGTAACTGACATAATTACAGTAAAACATTTTTGATTTAGCAATCAAAGTGTATTCTTCGTAAGGGTATTCATATTCAATTTCGTAAACATTGTTCATTTCACTAGTTTCAATAATTTCGTAACCACCTGTACCATCAAAGTTAGTTATAATCCAATTGTAAAGGTCTTCTGGTAAAGCATTATGCTTGTTAACAAACACAGAACAAGTACCTACAGACACACCCAAAATACTTTCTTCTTCCAAATCATTAAGCTCGTTCCATTCTGGATATTCCAGTTCAAAGTCGTCTTCAATTAGTGTAGTATAAATAATTTCTTCAGAGTCTGTTACAGGGTCTGTTAGAGCTCCTTCATTGTTTGTATTTTCTTCATTACTAGTATCTTTATTACTATTATTTTCATTATCATCATCAGAACTGGTTTCATCAACATCACAACTGACAGAATCAAAAACATGATTATAAATTTCTCTTACCTTTTCATGTTGGTAAACCTCATCTAAACAAGCAATGTTAATAGTGTGTGCTTGATTGTTGCAATCTTCAATTTTCAGTTCTGAGATTAAGATATGTTCCAAATAAGTATTGTTACTTATCACAAGAAGTTCATCATCAAAAGTTTCGTAAGAATTCACATGATCTGCATCTTCTATCGCGCTAATCAAATAATCGTAAAGATTTTCTGCTGGCACATCGTTACTATCAATGATAACTGTACAATATCCTTTTGATACACTAATTTCAGTTTCGTCAACTTTATCTGCAGAAACTGGCCACTTAGGATATTCGATACTGAAACCATCTGAACTGTAAGTCTGGTAATCAAACTCTTCACTAAGAATTTTGTCAAGGTTAACTGTACAGCTAGTTAAAGTTAATAATAAGATAGTTAGAATTAGTGTTAAGATAATATTGTGTTTTATATTTGCCCATTTCATTACTCTAGTATCTATATTTTAAGAAACAATATAAATTTTTAGGTGATATTAAGGAAATCATTTAAATTACACTTTTTACAGTTAGAACATAGCACAAGGATTACAATAATTTTTTCCTTTTCTTCTTTTCAATTAAGTCTAAGTAATTTTCATTAGAAACAACTTGATCTCCTGTTTCTTTTTCAAGCTGTTTTCTAGCAGTACCGGCAACAGCACCTCCTCGTTCTGCAGCATCTTTGTTTTCAACAAACCCTTGGGCATCTTTTTTTCTTGCTATCTTTGTTGTTGAAGCTTCTCCTAACATGGTGAAAATAAGTTCTAAATCATTCATGTGATCTCTTAAATTCTCTTTTTCTATTCCTTTGAAATCTTTATATTCACTAGGCGTCATACCAAACGTAGCTCTACTTATCTCTGATGTTAAGATAGCATATTCTTTATTATTCTTCACTCCTCTCTGATCCCACTCGTCTGTTAATTCGTCTCTTATCGCTATTCCTCTTACTCTCTTTTCAATCCAATCACCTGAATAACCTTTGGCTCGATAGAGTTCTTTCATCCTCTTTTGTGCCAATTCAGGATCTTCAATCTCTTGTACTCTTTGATAACCCACTTTAGCTAGCCATAATTTTAGGGGTTCTGCCTTTTTAGAAGGAATAGACTGAATTATTCTAAAAGCACCTTCTGTGTTGGTACAATCTGTTTCTCTTAATTTTCCATCTGATGCAAGTAATTTCAACCGGTGACAATTTGTCACCACTTCACTTCCCTCTTCTCTTAACCTTTGACTTAACTTATTCCAATATTTTCTAGATGTTTGGTAATTTGTTTGATCTGTCAATATTCCAACTATATCAACAACAGAGAAATACCATTCTTCATTTTGCCAAGTTTTTCTGATTTTTTCCCCTTCAAACACAACTAATGATCTTTCAGCATCCATCTTAACATATTTTATAGAATTGCTAGTATATAAATTATCTGTGCACTTGACGAGTTGGTATGTGGGTTTATTATCAAAATCCGCCTTTTAGAACTTTACTGATAATTTCTCTCTTAATGTGACTTGGTTCTGTTCGAACGTTCTTAGCAAAACTTAACATCCGGAATATATTAACATCTTCGTAATCTTCTACCATTTCTAGAGCATCTTCCAGATCTAAATAGATGGTAACATCAGCTTTTTTATGATGGCCATCACTTACTTCAGAGACTTTACCTTTACTAGTTTTAACTTTAAGTTTCATGTCACGTTCATTTTCTTCATCTTCAAACACTAAGTTAGTATGCTTGAAATCAGAGATTATGTTAGAGAATAAAGAGCTGTTGTTAATGAAGTTAATGATAGCATCTGCGTTTACCCCATACTCTTCAGCAATGTTAGTTTTTACTTTGGTTACCAACTCAAAATTCACCCTGAGCGATTCAGCCTAACTACAGATTATAAGCTTTATTGAATTGGAGAACATGTTGTGGAAAAAGCGAAGGTTTCTTTAAGATTTTATGTTTAGGATTAGTTAAAAGTTTCGTTATTTAGAAATTCTACGTAGAGAAAATTATATAAACATTAATTAATTAATAATAATTTAGTAAAAAGAGGTGTTTTGATTGAGGAAGAAAGAGTTTTTGATATTTGGTATAATTATTAGCTTACTTTTAGTACTCTTAGTCTTCGCTTTGCCTTCTCTTACTACAGTAACGTTAACGTCTAGTGGTGGGAATAACATAACTAATGAGAATTTAACAGTAACTACTGACCAAGATGGTAACGCTTCTATTAAATTGATATATAATTGGCTTAAGGATGAAACTAGTATTGCGGCACTGAACATGCCTTTTGAAAATAATACTGCAGATCCTGCTTCTACAACTAAAGATTATTCTGGTTATGATAATAATGGAACAATAACTGGTGCAACTTGGAGTGAAACTGGTGGTTATGATGGTAAAGGTGCGTATTATTTTAATTCTTTAGATACTACAAAAATTGATATAAGTACATTAGATATGACTAGTTTTAGTGAATTAACAATATGTGTGTGGTTGAATGATGATGATCTTGCTGCTACACAGTTTATTTTCACTTCTCTGTATGATGGTGGTGATGATATTAGGATTTATGCACATGCTGCTGGGTTTGATGATGGAACTTTTAATTATATTAACTTTGCTCTTGCAGATAATGTTTGGAATCATTTGTGTATTAGGCAAAGTAATAGTGAAAATAATTTAAGTGCTTATGTGAATGGAGTAATCATTAGTAGTACAACGGATAATTTTAATTATTCTGGTTTAGATGGGGTTACATATTTGGGTGCTAGAGCACAAACAGTTGAAGCTGGTTATGAAGGATTTATGGATGATGTATCAATATATAATAAAGCTCTATCAGCTGAACAAATTTGGGCATTGTATGAAAATAGAACAGATTTAATAGTTTCACAAGAAACAAGACAAGAAGAACGTTGGCAAGCAGAAACAACACCAAATGATGGGACAGAAGATGGAATTTCAATATTGAGTAATAATTTATTAATATACAACATGTCAATAGAAAACTTATTGTTAAGTGCAACATCTACAGATAATTCTACTTCAGATAATTTAACATTGAATTATGATTTAACAAATGGCTCAACAGATGCAATAATTAACTGGTACCTGAATGGAACATCATTAACAGTTTTGAACATGCCATTTGATGTGAAAGATAACCCAGGAAGAGATTACTCACCTTATGATAATAATGGAACAATAACTGGTGCAACTTGGAGTGAAACTGGTGGTTATGATGGTAAAGGTGCGTATGAGTTTGATGGAGTAGATGATTATATTTCAGTTCCAAATAATCCTAGTTTAATACCAATTTCTAGTGATTTTACTATGTCTGCATGGGTTAAAAGTAAAGGGGCGGAAGATGCTAATCCTTATGTTTTAAGTAAGATGTATTTAGGAAGTTGTGGCGGAACTGGTAACGCTGATGGATATAATTTACAGTTACTTCATACAGCAGGTTCCTCAAACCCAGAATATCCAAGAATATGGCTTAGAGATAAAGATAATGATAATTTTGTTGTAGCTTCCAGTATTGACGTTAATGATGACACTTGGCATCATATTGTTGGTGTTAGAGATTCAGATTTAATTAAAATTTATGTTGATGGTGTTTTTAGTAATAGTACAAATATAAGTGGTATTAAAGAAATTTGTCCTACTAGGATATTGTTTATAGGGAGCTATTTCAGTAATGATGCTAATATCAATGGTTCTATTGATAATGTTATGGTATTTAATAGGAGTTTAACTCCAGAACAAATTTGGGCATTGTATGAAAATAGAACAGATTTAATAGTTTCAAATGAAACTGCTTTAGACGATGTCTGGAACGCTACAATAACACCTATTAATAATTATGAAGATGGTACAATAATGTGGTCAAACACTATGACAATCCTTGAAGAACCTGAACAAGAACCAGATCCGGATCCTGTTCCTGAGTTCAGCGATTATGCTATTGCGTTATTGTTGTTAACAGTAGTTGGTGGCTTCTTTTTCATGAGAAGGAATAATTCTTAGAATTTCGCTTTCTACCAACAAAACGAAACCCCTCTCTAAAAATCAACTAACTTGCTCTGGTTCTTCTCATCAATAATGTCTTTGTAAGGTCGCCAAGTCCTACGAAAGATCTCAGGAAACTTATTATGATACTTCTTCAAGAACTCTTGCGTCTTAGCATCGCTCATGTAACCAGAACCAAAATCTATACCAACTTCTTCCTTAATCTTGTTAACTTGCCAATCGCGGATAACTTTAGCAATCACCGACGCTGCAGCTACAATCATATGGTTAGCGTCAGCTTTATGTTCCATGACAATTTCAACGTTAGAAAGAACACCTTCACTTAACCGAGATTCAAAAAAAGCTTTATAGTTAGCAATGTTCGGGCTAGGACAATCTACAATAACTTTATCTGGTTTCAGTTCAGATATCATTCTAGCAGAAGTTTCTGCTTCTAGCCAGTTTAAATTAGAATTAATGTCTTTTAGACTATGATCAATTGCGTCAGGTTCAATAACTTCTACCCTAAAATCAGTAACAACTTCTTTAATTCTTGTAAAAAGTTCTTCACGCGCTTCTTTGCTTAACAGTTTACTATCTTTGACGCCCATCCAATGCAATTTTTGTTCATTTTCTTCTTCTATAGAAAGAGCTACCATTACCAATGGTCCTATAATACAACCTTTCCCGGCTTCGTCAACTCCACAGATTATTGGCATTTAGATTATAATTGTTTCAGTTTTAGATAAAAGTTATGGAAAATTAGCAGTAAGTTTATCAATTTCTGCTAGAAGTTCATTTTCTGTTTGATTACAAGTATCTACACATACATTAAGCCTATTTCTTATTAAGTGAACTGTCCATGCATCTAACATGTCTATGTATATTTCGTTAACAAATTCTTGGTCTTGAGCTCCACTCCAGTTCATATCATTAGGACTAAGACTCGTATGATACGCAGCAATACCTATTGTTTGGTCTAAAACACCTGGATTTTCTACTAAACCAAAATTTCCATAAAGGTCTATTACGATATGTTCAACCCTATCATCTCTGCCACCAGCAATTGTTGTTATTAAGTCAGACTTACTAGGAATTTTAGGTTTTTTATCTCTTTTAACTCTAGGAGATACAAAAGGTCCTAAGGGTCCAGGAAAACTTACCGGACTTGGATTAGCATTATATGTTTCTGTACCAAGAACAATTTCTGAATTTCTTGCCAAGTAAGGTTTTATTGCTTTTAGATCACTAAAGAAATTATCTGTACTTTCAAAACCCTTTCCTTCAGCTAAACATCTCCAAGTATCATCTGTTTGTAAACGATAAACATCTTCGTCTCTAATCCCAAGACTCATTTCAGCTTCAACATAGAATTTCATTTTATCTTAATTATATACCAAAAGCTTCAGTGAACTCACGCATTCTACGAAACTCTGCTAAGAACCCTAAACCCTTGTCAGTAATATGTACCATCTTAGAAGTACTTTTCTTGGTCTTTATTTCTCTAATTTCTACCATTTCTTTCATGATTAGCTCTTCTAGGTAAGAATTTAACAATTTATGTGATAAGTTAGATTTGTACATTAAATGGGTTGGTTTTATTCTCCCACCTTTGTTCTGGATAGATACCAAAATGTCAAATACAAGTTCCAATCGTGATCTTCTACCTGCCATTATTTGTTAACCACCTTTCGATATACATAGAATATTAAGAGGAAACCTATCAATAAAGATAATTCACCAAATAAGTACAATGTATTACTAATAAAAACAAAGATGAAGAAAAACTGTCCAAGTAATATAAGTAAGAAAGCTACCATTACTAAGAAAGCATTCATATTCCTTTTTTTGTTAAGATAATTTTTATAATAATTTAATACTATCATCCCCAATATTACTGCTGCTGTAAGATAAAATACAGTATATTTAAAGCTACTAACTACTGATATTAATGTTATTAGATATATGAACAAAGCAATCTGTGCCACTTCATAAAATTTGCTTAACCTAGCACGAGATTTCTGTGATATGAAAAATATCAATAACCACGCACCTAAAGTGCTTGCCATATGCAGGAAATATGCTGCCCGATACAATAAATCACCATAAACTACACTACCGCCAGTAATAGGACTTAATGTGTAATCTGCTAATTGGTTAGGAGATGAATAAGATGATACTGCTAACAATACTATTTTTAATATAAACGCAAATGAGATTAACAAGAATGATAATGAAAAATAAGCATATTTTCTTTCTTTACTGATTTTATATATTTTGTAACTGTAAGCTGTCACTAAGAAAGTAATTAGAAAAGTAATTACATTAAATACCAAATCGTAGTCATTAAACCAACTAGGCGTATTAAACAAGGAAAACATTATGATTCCACCCCAAATATCTCATTTATAGTAGCTACTCTAAAGTTGTTGCTACCTTTAAATTGAGTTATCCCTTTAAAAACTTTATGGGTCTTTTTTCTAAATTAGCTTTCTTAACTAACATTCTCTACTAATTTATCACAAGTGATTAATAAAGGAAAGGTTATACTACTGAGTATAAAGGTGAATATGATGTTAAATAATCACAATATCCCGGACTTGTATAAGTTTGTGGAAAGCCTTGACACTCAAGACCTTGTTTACCTCCTTTACAAGCGTCACAAACCTCGAAACCTCAAATAATTGCCTCCAAAACCTCTTGAAAAAAGCCTAAGCCCCTTTTTTCTTTTTCTCTTTTTTTTGATTTTACAAGAACCAATTCCCCTATTCCAACTGAACTCCGCTCCATAATGTCCAGTCTTCTGAAGGAGAATATGGTGGGAACGTAAAGTAAGGTGGTTTGTTCTGTCCGAAATGTTGGTAATGGACTTGTCCCCAAGTTTTTTGTTGAGATCCTCCACCACTACCTCCTCCAACACCATATACTGGGCTACCTAAATGTTTCCATGTTTTCATGACTGAACTGAACCCTGAACTGTCAGTAGTATAATCTGCACCAGGTTCAACAATAATATCTCCTTTAAAATTATGTTTTTTCATAACTTTAAGAATTTCTTTGATTGGAGTGTTTCCTTCACCAGGTGCTAAATGTTCATCCTGGTACCCATAATTGTCAACTAAGTGAAGATGTCCAATCATCTTTTCACTAGCAAGCTTATCAACAGTGTTCACCATCCATTTATCAAAAGATTTATCATTCTGTTCAGGAGTTTTGTTAGGATCACCTTTCCAATATTTTCTCCACATGTTAAGATGACCAGTATCAAAAGTAACTTTCAAACTTTGTTCGGCCAATCTTTTAGCTTCTGCTTCTTTATGCCCTTGACCGACTAGCATTTCTGTCATTCTTCTTCTAGAACCATTAACTAAATTGATTATCTCGTTAGGATGTGACCCATAACTTTCTGGAAATAAATTTTCCATGGCAACAAACATATCTCTTTTTAACTGACCTCTTTTCTGAAGTTCCTTATTCTTAGCTAGGGCATACATTCCAGATCTTGCAAAAGCATCATAACTTTCATTTAAAGCGTAACTTTCAGCACTTTGAACATGTTTAATAGTTTCTTCATTATCTTTTGCTTGTGCCCATTGAGAAGCTGAACCCTCTCGCGCATAACTGATACTACGTTTAGTATGTCTTATTGCTTGTTCAATTAGTTCTGTTGGAAATTTACTATCTTCTGGAACAATCCCAGGTACCAACTCCCTAGCACGTTGTTTTAATCGCCACTTTTCTTCTTCATCAGTTTCACTCTCAATTTTTTCATAAAACTTTTTGGCTTTTTGCAATTTTTCCAAATTTAGAACGTGTTCATCAAAATCGCCACCATAATAATAAGCAAAACCACGTGCTTGAGCAGCGTTAGTTTCTAACGTAGCGATAATGTAAGCTTCTTCAGGCATAACATTAACATCTTGTTCTCTAACATTTTTTTTTAAGAATCGTTGCCATAACGACTTTTCTTCAATCTTTTTCTTTTCAGAATCACTAGCATTTTTCCATTTATTAAAATCTTCTTTAGCATCCACAGTCATTTCTTTAGCTTCATTTTCTAAATCGTGCCATTCCAATTGTCGAATTTTAAACCTATTATTTTCTTTATCATATATTGGTACTCTTTCATCTCTACTTAATTTGTTACCCCAATAATCAATATAATCTCCTTCTTTTACTGCCTGTCCATTTTTATCAGAATAACCATTACCTTTATTCTTTTCATAAATGTCATCGCCACTTTCATACCTTTTCCATTCGGGCTTTGCAACTTTTCTACCTTTTCTTGCTTCTGATACTAAAGCTCCTGTTCTATCATCAACAACTTTGTAACTAGCACGTTCGTCCTCTCCTGGATAAGCCTCAAATCTCTTATCGCCGTTCCATCTAGCATCCATGATTGGTCTTTGGAATTCTCCAGTATGTACTACTACTGGACCGCCTTGTGCTACGTCTGATGCAAATTCTATTGCTCTTTTAATCTCTTGTACAGACGCTTCTTTAGCTTCTCTAGTAAAGTTACCTTGTCTGTCCTGTCCAGCTAAACCAAATACCCCTACTGAAGAATGTGTAGTTAAATCAATCCTGTTAGCAAGGGCAGTCTCTCTTAACGCTTGACGTTGTTTCTTACCATACATGCCAGCAGTATGACCTTGACCACTACCTTTACCCATACCCATAAAACCAAGTTCAACTTTCTTGGAACCTGCCCGCATTTTACCTTGAACTCCATGAAGGTTAGGTACTGGTCCAAGACCTAAACTCATTCCGATATCACCAGCTTTCACTCCAACATCGTTAGTGTCTTGTGGTGTGGTAGGTGTATCTACATTAGAAGTATATTCTCTGTCCATAGCTGTAAAGTAGCCAGTACCAAACTCTACCATGCTTAAAGTGAAATAATAGAACTATATAATATTTTTCTTTTAACTTAGTTGATATTTATTTAATTAAAGAAATAAAAATAAAGAAAAAACTAAACCAGGCTGTCAACAACATCATAAAGATTGGCAACTTTAGGTTTTGGAAAGTCCAGCTCTAGCTTGCTTAACTCCTCACTAAGCTGTTCTTGATCTAGTTTAGAACCAGTTGTCACATAAAATGTACTCATCTGAGCATAAACATCACCTTCTCGATGAGTAATCATTTTGACTCTCATCATATTTAATGCTGCTTGTTCGGATCTTGGTGAAAGTTGTTCAGCTTTCCTAAAATACTTTTCAGCTTTTCCAAACTGACCAGCATTATAATTAAGTGTACCTAAAATTGTGTTAGCAGTTTCTAACTTATTCATTAAAGGCTTTAGAACCATTTCATGATAAGCTATTTCATGTTCGCCAGTTACCAACAATGAAGATGAGTATGCCAAGTTAGCAGAATGTACGTTATTAAAACATCTTTGAAAATGTTCTACGGCACGCCCATAATCTCCCACCCGATATGCAAGAAAACCCATTGCACAATTTTGTTTCGGATTCGGATTAGTAATCAAAGCTAATGATTCATATGCCAAATCAGGTTTATCTACAAACACTGCTGCTTTAGCGTGCGCTTTTAACAAATCAACATTATCTTTTCGCCGATGAACTTCAGATTTGTACCTTTCAACCGCTCCAATTAAATAATTTGTCTCACCCTTCTTAACTTCTTCAGTAAAAGTTGTCATTAACATTTCTTCTAAAGAATATTTCTTTTTACTATTGTTGTTGTCCTGAATACCAAATGTATCTCTCAATACCTCATCAGAAGCTAATTCTCTAAGAATATCTTTAACTCCTCCAACAATTTCGTCCCATATTTTTTTTACCATAAAATATTGTAGAACAAACTATTAATTAAGTTCTGGGATTAAGAATTTGTTCAAAGTAAGAAATTAGTATAACTATTGACGATACGCATCGTTAACATTTTCGCCTTTACCCTGTTCAGATTTGTACATAGTTCCGGCACTTTCAGCAATCTGTTGAGTGACACTAGCAGCTTTAGCCATCTCTTGTGTCAAAGAATAATCTCCTGCGTCAACGTCAGTAAGTTTTTGTTCCATTGCAGAACTGATATAAGCCATTCTTCGATTTTCTTCAGCTGACAAATAACCTTTATCTTTAGCAGTTTCGTAAAGGCTCTTAGCTTCATTGTAAAGGTTAGCTACTGGTTCTTGACTAAGTTGGTTAATATAATCTAAATTACTTCCCTGACCAAGCATGTTAGCAGCTTGCATCATTTCTTGAGTAACTTCTTCATTTTGGATCGAATCTTCCAGTTCAGAATTAGTTTGTTGTTTAGTTTTAGAAGAAATATCTTCTTTCTTATCACCAGAATCTTTTTCTTTAATTTCTTCTTTTAATCCTCTATGCGTTTTCAAGATCTGTTTTTCTTCTGCACTAAGGTTCTGTAAACTGTCCATAGCAACTTGCGGGATTGGTACCTTTTCTATCCACTCTTTCTCTTGGTTAAGTTCCTGTTCAGTTTCTTTAATAGCTTCTTGCGCTTCCGCTATTTCTTTCTCACGTTCCCGTTTCAACTTTTTCAGTTTCTCTAACCTTGCAGACGCGTTAAGATCTTTCAAGTTTTCTTTTGCCATTGTTAATTACTTTAGACTAGAATCATTACAACTATAAAATATTTGCTTAAATAATGGTTACAAAAATAAAAATCACCAAGTAATTAACCGGTGAGATTTCTTAAAATTCTTGTAAATACCCCATGCAGGTACCAAGAAAGCCATTTGGTTAGAACTTAATCCCTTATCATCTGCAAAAATATCGTCATCTTTACTTGCCTTTTCTACTTTTTTCTTCTTAAAGTTAATAAAATCGCCAAATATTTTTTCTAGGATTGATTTTTTAATAACTTTCTTTTCTTTATCTTCCTTAATTCCTCTTGCTTCGTTTAGATACCTTTCTAATTCATCACCTAAACCTTGCATGGAAGTTAACACTGATGATGAAACATCTCCAAGAAGTTCAAAATTTTCTTCTTCTTTCATACGTTGATAAAACTTAATTTGTGATTTTTTCCAATCAAATACCCTTACTGTCATTTGCATCTGTCCAACGTGTACCGGTCCACGGTTGTACCCTTCTTGGGTAAACTTCATGTGTGGTCTGGTCCGGTAATTGAAAGTTACCATAAGGCAATGATCTAAACCGTTATTATCTCCAATAAGTTCAATGTCCATTAGAGATCCTTCGAATGAAGAGATTAAATCTGGAGAACTCCTACTTGCCTCTTTAAGACTAAGTTGTCTTACCGACCTTAAGTATGGTTTTAACCATGCTAAGTACATTTTTATGATGTCATAATGTTGGCTTAAATATTTTAACATGAAAACTTTCCTGTTAGCATGTTCTTGATGAGTTCTCTTTTTCCATTCCATGAACTGTCTTAAATGTCGTACCAAAACTCTTGTAACATTTTCATTAAAATTTTCTCTAAGTTTGTTAACATGATTACCCATTTCTTCTTTACTTTTGAAAGGCGGAGCATCAAAGAAAAGGTCAGGTAAAGTAATAAATTCTAATTCCCGGGCCATACCATAAATTGATGCAGGATTTTTCCCACCACCTTGAACCAAGTCAACAAAAATACCTTTTAACGTAATTTCAGCAGATTTGTCACGTTGGTAAATTGGTTTATTCATTTCTCCAATAATCTCTTTCTTAGGATTTCCCATAACTTCATCATAATAAGTTAATCTTTCATCAAGAATTCTTAATTCTCTTACCATCTGGAACAATTCTTTTACCATTTTACCAGTGGTCGCTAAAAACTGAGAAATTTTGTCTTGTTGTAAACCTAACCTTTGTTGAGTTACCCCAAAAAACGCAGAATTTTCCGATGCAGCAAAAGAATCTTCAACTTTAGTAGTACGATGAAAATTTTCTTTAAACTCTCCCAAAACCCAATAATACGGTTCTTCTAAACTTAAATCAGGAATTTCATAAACTAGGTGATAACGATGAATGGGTCTTGGATAACCAGTTTCAGTATACTTGTCAGCAGCAAGTTCAGCATATTCCTGGTCAGCGTCTTTTTTATTTAGAGAATACCCTTCTTTAGGAATCCACGTTTTAGTTTTTTTATCTAACTCGTAGTTATTCTTCTTTTCCTCTTTAATAAAACCGTACTTTACCAATAATTTTGCGCTGACCATCTATTACACCTTTAAATTATAATTTAAGTTAAGTATAATTAACCATTATATTAAGTTTACTATAAAATTTAAATGAGAAAAAGGAAAAATTATTTCTTAACAAAAGGATTTTTGTCACCAAAAACTATTTTTGGTGTTTGATTATTAATAACATCTTCAGGTATACCATACTTTTTACTGTAAATTGTACCAGTATGACAAAACATTGCTTGGTTGTAATCAAATCCTAATCTTTCGCTAACTATTTTAACAACCTCTTCAGATTCACCCTCAACTTCCAAATAAGGTTCCAGGAATGGCCATTCGTCAATTGTAACTTCTACATCACCCACTAACCATAATTCTCGTTTATTTTCCTGGTATGCTTTTTTCTGGCAACCTAGCGTTTCTAACAACTGAATAGAGTTATCAAAATTGTCAATTTTTAAACAAATCTCTTTCTGATCATGAATTTTGTCACCATCAATTATCTTCAAGCTCATGGTAACCTTATCGCCTTCATCACGTACTCGCATCCAGCCACCTTTAATCTTGTTATCTTTAGGTAAGTTGAATACTACACGTTTCTGTAAAAATTCTGGTTTTACTAGCTTAGCGTCAATTTCTTTCAGTTTAGATCTAACTTCATCTTTGTTAATGTTAATAAACGTAGCTTCATATTCAATTTCCATGTAAATGCTGAGAATTGAGATGTTTTATTAAGTTTTTGTGAGAATTATTATTTTATGGTTATCCATTCTCAATTGCTACTAAGTGTCTCTCCTTCATAAACAACCCTCTCGTAACTATTTTGATGATCGCCTTGTCCTAACACCCAAACCCTAGTTCGTAAATAGCCCATCACTGACTGTATACATGGTCCTGGCCAATAAACTTCGCCCATTTCTTCACGTACCTGTTCTAGATCGTTATTATTTTCAATTAACTTGTATTTGATTGTAGTCATCCCGCTCTCTGCTAAGAAATGAAGGGTATTGCCATCATATACGAAATATTCTTTGTCACCAAAAAACATTCCATCATTTTTTATCAAATAAACTGGTTCTTCTGTAAACTTATCATTTCCACCTAAAAGCAGTCTTAAAAGGTTAAGCACTTTTGGAGTTTGCCAGTTTTTATTTTCAGTCCGAGCAATATCTTCCAAGTTGGGCTTAATTTCTTTCATGAATTATGTGATGACTAGAAAATACATTAAATTTGACAATAGTTAATTTTAGCTGAATAGTTTACTTGTTGGTAGAATATGTGGAAGATATACCAATATATAGTCAACCAAAAAAGTAATTCAGTAGAATTGCGCCATTTAGTTGACTATTCAGGAACGAGCAAAAGCCGAAAAACTTTTGTGAGTGACTATATCTTATGCTTAAGAAAAAATATTAAATATCATCAAACACTATTTTTACTTTAAAGTTCTAATTCAATGCAATGGTAAGGTCTGTCTCCCCTTCTCCTAACGTTTAACCTTAAAAACCTTGTATCTATTCCTTTACTAATATATTCAGATCCATGAAATGTTAATAATGCTGCAACGTCCATTTCTTTAATATCTCTTACTTTTCTGTCTGGATAAAATTCATTCATATTCCAATCACCCCAATATTCTAAAAAATCTCCATTTTTATGATATAATTTTAGTGTGATCTCTTTTTCTCTTTCTAACAATTCATATTCAAAGAACAGGCCAGTAATATCTTCTTCTATCATAATTTTAAACGAAATTTAGCTCGAAGAAATAAAGGTTTTGCTTTTCCTCTACTACTTCATGTAATTTAACATTAAACTTCTCCTCTTGAAATAATTCTGTCCACTTTTCTTTACTCCAAGAATTAACTTCTTTCTGCCTGTGCCAATCTTTGACTTTATTCGCTGCTAGTACAACTACAAATTTACCTTTATCTTTTAAAACACGTTTAACTTCAGTTAATAACAACCTGATGTTCTTAACATAATTTAAAACAAATATAGCAGTAACATAATCAAACGAACCATCATTAAAAGGTAATTCATGTTCCAAATTACCTAAAACTCTCTCAACAGCATTTTCGTTAAAATCTAACATTTTTTGAGAACAGTCCATAGCAACTGATGGGATATAACTGTATGCGCCTGAACCGATATCAAGGACTTTCTCTTTACAAATTTCTCTAAGCATACTAGAAATTAACTCTCTAACTTCTTTATCAATCTTACTTTGCCACATAAACGCTTCGGCATTCCAGAACGAAACATTATTTTCTGGCCAACCATGTGCCCAAGAAATGTTTTTAGTTAAGTCTTTCAGTTCAGACACTTTATCTTTAAGTTTTTGATCTTGTTCATACTGTATTTCAATCAGTCCAGAGATAAACTCAGTTTCGGAGTCCATGTTGTATTATTAAAGAAAGCTTTATTATTAAAGTTTATAGTAAAAATAACATATTAAACTAACAACCTTACAACAAAAACATGCTCAAGCTAGCTAATCCAGTCAAAATAAATCCAGGCACTAGTTTAGCTGTTAACAGAACTAAGGAAAGTATCAATATCCGGCCTACGCAAATGTAAACTTCTCTCACGATAAAAAATTCTACCGGATTGTTTTTGGCATGATTATATTCAATTGCTACCATCGGTGCCGATCTTAACCCTAAAGTTAATGATTGTAATAAAGAAACGAACACAAATCCACCAAAAGTGTAAAAGAAACCTCTAATAAACCAGGTTAATGCTTCAAAAGGTGTGACCCACCTTACCAACGTTCTTTTGTTAATCTTTTTATCACTTAACTTTCCAAATGTTAAAAGTAAAATTGTGGTAGATAAACCAGCAACTGTTCCGATGATTCCTAAAGAAAAATAATCTTGTAACACTGCGAACATAAACAATGGCCATAATACTGCATGAGCAATAACCCAAACTCCTCTGAACGAAAAATATGTGGCATCTCGCCAATGACGTTTGTTAAAAAGTGACTTTACTGAGAATTTGTAAGGTACGTGCTTCTCACCACTAGCAAACAAGAATATTGCTGAAACTGCTAACAATACGCTTGCTAATAAAAAAACAATTCCAAAACTTACAAACTTAATTAATGCTCCACCGATTACTGGCCCAAATAGTGTCGCTAACGTTGCTACTGCTTGCCTTTTACCAACTTCTTCTCCTCGATGTTTACGATGACTTACTCTTTTGAATTCTAAATGCATTCCCATCCAATAGAATGATACTGCTAAACCTTCTAAACCCGCAATCAAGTATAATGGTATAGGAACTGTTTTAAGTTGATGTAACCCAAAGAAGAACGCTACTTGAAATGGTACGCTTAGTAAGATACTATGTTTCAAACCATATTGTGAAGCAAATTTAGCTGCAAAAGGTGTAGTTACTGCCATAATCACAGAAAAGAAGATGAAAAACCCTAATGTTTCAGCCAAACTGTACCCTAACTCACTGTAAAGATACATTGGAACGAAGATACTGATAAGCGAAATTGCCAGGGAACGTAACGCCATAGATAGGTAAACCTGGTTAATTTCTTTACTTGGAAAAAAGTGCCACCATTGTACATGATGATCATGATGATGTAACATATATTTCTAGAAAGATTTTAAAAGAATATAAGTTTTTCTAAAAATCCAGTGGGGCTAAGCGAAATTAGTGAGCGCATGCCGCACCTGTTTTTATCAAATTTTATTAAAAATTTGGGCTTGTGGTCTAGTGGCTATCTTGCAAAAGACCATAAATGACATCGCCTTGACTAAAAAAGTTTACTTTTTTTCAAAATGGCGAGGATCCCCGGTTCGAGAAAGTCACTGCGTTCGTTCATTCGTGCGCAGGCTTACGAATTTCCGGGCAGGCCCACTTTTTTCTTAAGAATTTATTCTAATTTATGATGTTTTACCTTGACACCTTTTTCTTCAAGCGCTTCGTAAAGTCCAGCAATGCCAGGTCCAAAATTAACTACTGCTGTGATCGGATCAAAATCCCTACCATTAAGTTCATAACCACCCATATATTGTTTAACACAATTAGCAGAATGTTTAGGGTAAATTCCAAATGTTCCTGTAATGCCATTTAAGTTGATATCCGCAATTAACCTGTATCCTTCAGCAGATATTGCTAGAAATGGAAAATCAAACTCTTTAAATTGTTCTTTAGCCTTTTGCATCAAAGAAACTAATTCATCTCTTTTTTCTTTTGGATATTGACCATAAGACTTTTGCATAAAATCAGAATCAAAGGAATCTGCTCCTATAACAACTAACTCTAAACTTTCTTCAGACATATTATTAATTTCACCTCAAATTTTGCTTTCTTCTTTGAGGCGGAAGTTGGTCTTTTATATAATTTGCTATTTACTAAAATCATACATTCAAAAAGTTAAATTTATATTCTATAATATATTCTTAACTTATAATGTACAACCAACAACCAGCGCAAGTGAACAATACTCAGCAAGTGTTATACACATTTAAGTCTAAAAAATTCCGGATACTCATACCTAAAATCTTACAATTAATAGTTTTATCAACACTATTTTACTTTGGAATTTTGGTTAACATAGGTTTACTTAAACTAGACGCTGAATTTGAAACAATGATTAAGAGCGGTGCTTTGTTAGTAATTGGATTATTAGTCTTAATTGGCTTTCTTGTTAATCTTAAGAAAGCTTCTAACGCTTACAAGTATTTCCAGCATGAAATTAAACATGGTAGAAAAAGTATTTCTTATTCAGAAATTCAGAATGTTGAGAAAAAGCAAGGTTTGGGCGACAAAATGTTTTCTACTTATTCTTTAAAGTTAAGCAAGAAATTTTCTATAGAAGCTATCCCTAATAGTGTCGATTTAGTTAGTTATACACAACAGATGGTTAATTACAGTAAAACTTTGCCTGCTGGTGGACAGAGTTATTATTGATTTTTCTTACCAAAAAACATATAAAGTACTACTTGAAAATAAATAACAATATGAAAATTGAAGAAATATTAGAAGAACATAACCTTTTGCCTGCGAACACTTGGTATATTAACGTTGCAACAGTAACTTCAAAAGTTATGAAAACTAAAATAAAAATTTCTGTTGAATATCGTGGTAATCAAGGTTGTAATTTAGATGATGTTAATGCATGTCTTTGCGATATTACAGAAAGGGCAAATACCATTGATTATCTTGATTCTTTACCTCATATGAAAGTAAAGAGAGATGGAGATCCAGATTATTTGTGGTCTGGAGAATGGAATTACAAACGTGGAATAGAAGTTGAAGATCCTACAAACCTTAGTTCTGAAGATTAATTTTTTATTTTTTTGCACTTTCCCACATAGTATCAAAGAACTTTTTAAAAGATTTAGCAGCTTCTTCGCTTTTTACCCTTATCACTACTGGTTTTTGTAATAACATAATAAACAGTACTGTGTTTTTGTACAAATTAATTTCTGTAAAAGTATCTTGATGTAAAAACCTTATCTCGTTAGGTTTCTTGTAGAATATTTCAGTACGTTTTTTGTTTCCTTTAACATTTTCGTTAAAGATTATTTTAGTGCCAAACCCTTTTCTTTCCTTTTCTCTATAATACTGGCTGAAGAAAATATCAGCTTGTTTACTGTTATGTCCCTTACTTGCCCCAAAGATATAATTGAACTCTCCTTTTTTCAAAGTTTTTATAATATCATTGAAGCAAGTTTTCATACCTTCCCAACCCTGAAAGACTTCAATATTAGTATCATCTAGGTTCTCCTGGTATTTTAGAAGTAAGGTAGGTAATAATTGATTGACAATCTCTTTTTCCTGTTCCAATTCCTCTTCTTTTTGTTTGAGAAAATCTTTAATCCTTTCTGGATCTGCAGGACTGAAATGAATTACATTATTCTTCCTAACTGACGAGATAATTCCTTTTTCTAATAGTCTATTTGCAACATCATAGATTTTTGATGGGGAGATCCCTGACTTCTTTGCTAGTTGAGTTCTAGTAGTCTCTCCAAGTTCTAACAATGCTTGGTATACTTTAATTTCTCCTTCAGTTAGGCCTATCTTTTTGAGGTCAGTAAGTTGCATGTTTTTAGCTAATTGTTTTGTTTTTATTTAAATCTTTTCCAAATTGCCCCCTTAAGGGACACTAAAGTTTAAGTATTACCTATGTTACTACTAACACATAACAAAAAGGTCAAGACCTCAGACCTAAAAGAGGTGGAAGATGAAAAATGACAGAAGAACCAAAAAGAATTTTAGAAAAAATTTTAGCAAGAAATCCAGATTTATTTATAGAAGATCCGAGAAAACTTAGTGAAGATCTTTTTTTACTAATAGGAAAAGCTCTTGTTAGAGATCTTGATGAAATATACCTTACTTCACATACTGTTGAATATTTTGATTATGCTCTATTTCCAAAAGATCATAGCTCTGATCCAATTGATTTAAGTGTGGAGAAAGATTGCTCTAATAGCTATAGATTATGGATTAGTAAACCACCAATTTGTCGCGACTCCGGACATCCCGATTGGTTACCAAATATTGGAATTATTCAAACAAATAAAAAAATGCATCCCAGTGAAGTGTTTTTTTATGATAAAGAAATATTATCTAAGTTGATAGGAGAAAATACGTTAATAGTTCCAGAACCTAAAATTGTTTATACTCCTCAGTCCAATCATTGTAAGGAAAGTAGGATTTACAAAATTAAGTTTGAGAATTAGCAAGGTATTGAATTATAATGATTTTTTTTCTTTTTTTTCTCAAAACCCGACTCCTGGGTAACTCTGGCTTACTTCAGAAGAACTAGCACCCTCTTGCGCCTCCCGCTCCTTAACAAACTCTGGGAAGAAAGGTATCTTTATCGGTACAGCAAACCTAGTGAACGTACTGCTAACCAACGCCTCGCCTTTGTCCAAACTAGCAATGTTACGGGAGTCCTGGCTCAAATCTTGTGATGACGATTCCATTACTGCTTGACGTTCGGAACCCATTTCTATTCCAAGAATAATTTTAGTGTTCATATTAGCCAAAATATTTTTAGGTATTTCGCTCGGCAGTTGTGTGATCGCTACCAGCCCAACTTTAAATTTACGCCCTTCACGCGCAATGGTATCAAAGATGTTAGTACCTTGCTCCAAAACTTTCTTACCAAGAACTCGTGGAGCTTCTTCAAGAACAATACTAATTACTGGCTTTTGGTCAAGTAACGCATTTTTCTTATAATATTTGTAAAGACTTAACGCCTCGTTAGCGATAATTCCTCCGATCATAATTTCTAACGCACCAGAGAAATAACTGGTATCAATAATAACTGTTTTTGCTTCTTCCAATTCTCGACATATTTCTCGGATAGTATTCTCGCCAGCAATTTCGTCAAAGATACCTTGACAAACAACTTGCCCTTGTTGCATTTCAATTTGTAACAAGGAAATTAATTTTCTTTTAACAACTGCAACAGTATCAGGATGAAAACTTACCCCTTCAATTTTACGTTCTTCCAAAATGGATTTAATCCATTGTTCGCCAAAAATTTTGTAATAAACGTAAAGACACTGCCTTTGCGGATCAGATAAACTTATTGCACCTTGAAAATGTTCTGGTTTCAAAGTTTTTAAATTAAATTTTAACGTTTTTGCACCCGGTGGTGGGTTTACTGGTGTATAATAAGCTAACTTATCTTTACTATTATGGTCTTTCAAACCAAGACCAACACGACCATAATATTCGTCATGTGGATCTAATACTAATGTACCTACAAAATCTTTGTCATGGCAGTCCCAGAGGATAGTTGACATTAAATTTGATTTGCCTTTACCAGTACTTGCTGGTATTAAAACGTGATGACTGAACACGTCCTTCCCTGGCAGAAAGATTTCTAAATCTAACTGTTTACTTCCGCTTCTTAGTTTGCCTAGATAAAAAGGATTTTTGGGTTTAGTGATAAACTGTAAATCTTCTTTAGCAATTTCTCTAATGTTAGAAAAGAACGCAGGCAATTTCTTACACGTTTTACTATTCTTACCAATGTTCAAAATTGGTTTGAGAAGTGCTAATTGATAATTTCTTAACTGGGCATCCATTATTTGAAAATTAGAATTTTCTTCCAAGTTCAAGCCGGAAACCATTTCTAAGTTCTGTTGACTAATCTGTGAAGAATATACCAAATCATACACTTGCAGAATAAACTTTTCGTCATTATTATCTATAACTACTAGTTCACCTAATTCTATCTTTTCGCCATGCTTAACTCTAGCAGCAATTTTGCTGAAGTCACCTGATACTACTTGCCCCTTTATCATGCTTTTAGCTTTAGGGTTCTTCTTTTTAATTATTGTTGTGCTGTTGAGTAATTAAGTTAATTACAGAGCGTAATATTTATAAACAGAAGGCAAAATTAGAACTGATTATGGAAGCAACAGTTATGCATTTTAGACAAGGACGTCATCATGTTAATAATAAGCAGATGATAATTAAAGTAGGTGATACTGCTGAAGAAGCAGAGAAAGTATTAGGGAAAGAAGTGGTCTGGACATCACCTGCTGGGAAAGATATTAAAGGTAAAATTTCTGCTTTACATGGTAGAAATGGTAACGTTCGAGTAATTTTCTCAGAGAAAGGTTTGCCGGGTCAAGCTCTTGGTCAGAAAGTTAAGGTGAATTAATTCTTTTTTTAACTATGAAATTCTTCAATTTTGTTCCAAGCATTTCCTAATGCCCCTAACATATTATTTATTTCTGGAGTTACAGTTGTTACTGCAGCGTCCCAATCAGCTTTTTTTGCTGCAACTATCTTTTTGGGAATATTACCTTTAACTTCTCTTAGAAATGTTTCTTCTGCAGCATGTAATCCTTCAATAATTTCATTTATCTTTTTACGTTCTTCACCCTCATGCTTTTTTCTTAATATTTGAAGGTTTTTAATTGCTTTTTCTGTATGTTCCAAAAGATCTTTAATTGTATGATAAGCATTTTTTCTTTCAGATTTAATAAGATGCCCTTTTAATGCTTCACATTCTTCTACAGCATCTTTAATGTTTTCTTTTATTGGACTTACTAAATCTCTTTTCTTATCCTTTTCAGCTTTTTCTTTAGCATTCTTACTTATCTCCTTATCTTTCTTTACTTTCTTATCATACTTTTCTTTAATAGCTCCTCTGAGGTTCTCACCACGCTTTTCCCAGTCTCCACCATCATCAGTTAGCTTAGCGATAAATTTTATAACATAATAAACTAGAAGAATTACAATGATCCATTGAGCATATTCAATAAATTGTGCTGCTGAAGTTAATACGGGGCCATATATCATGATCCAATCACCCCAATATGGTATTTCATAGCGTTAAGGATCCAAAGTAATAGTAAACAGCCAATAATCTTGATAAACAAAGTTCCTTTATCTTCTTTAGAATTACCATTATCATCTTTACCTGGCCAAGTCATCAATAAATAGCCAACACCAATTACTGGTGCACCAATTAATACTAACGCTATTGCAGTTGCCCAACCGGCTCCAATAGCTAACAAGACTTCTGCTGGTGAGAAGATTGCTGTAATAATACCCATAATACCGGCAACTACCATTGCCTGGCTCCTATTCAAGAAACCTAAAGATTTTCCTTTACCTTTAGCTAATGTTGTAAGTATTGCAAAGAATATTGTAAATGTTAATATGCCAATAAGTATCCTAACAAAAGATACTACCGCCATACCACTGTCTAAGAAACTTAATGCGCCAAAATCAAGAATTCTGTCCCAAACTCTACCAATCATACTGTTAGCAAATACTGATGGTATACTAATTAAAGATATAATTAATGATAATGCTAACATCCTCGTACTCTTTTTCATATAGCTAAGAATAATCTTTTTGTTTATAAGATTTTCTACAAGGTTGGTATTAAGTTAATGTTAAGAATAAATAAAAAAGAAAGGTAAAAGAAAAATTACCAATACTTTTCAACTTTAGCAATAAATCCTTTTAACATCTTCATCGCTTCTTCTTCAGCTTTAATTGCTTTAGTTAAATTCCCACTACTAGAAACAACAAGTTGTAAATTTTTTTCTATTGTATTTAACGCAGTTGTAGCTGTTTCAGTACTGGTTGTTTTTGGAACATTTTCTGTATCTAGATTTTTCAGAGGAGCTGTTCTAGGTTTCATCCTTTTGTTAATGTAATCAACATATTGGTTACTCATCCTAATTTCAGTGTCAATCGCATCATTTAAAGCATCTAAAGATTCTTGATGTTTCTTTAATATGCTACTTTCTATTGCTTCTAAACTAGTGACATCTTTCTTTTCAATTTCTTTATTTCTTTCAAGTTCTCTGATTAACCTTTTAGCCTCTCTCTGTTGGCGGTATGTCCTACTTTTAACTTGCCTAAACCTTCTATGGGCATCTTCTAAATCTTGATTGACAGCATCCATATTTGGTACGATGGCATTAACCCAATGATTTTTTTGTATCTCTCCTGCATTCCTAACATTTTTAATTAGTAATGTTGCATTTTCGATTGAAACCCTTGCTCTTTCCAAAGTCTTAATTTCTAACTCATCTTCGTAATATTGGTTCAAAGTTTTGGTTTTAGATCTTTTATATCCCTTTTTAGCTTTACTACCAAGAGCTTTAACAATCTTATCTCCACTTTTAAGGCCCCATTCTTTCTTCTTAGATGATTCTTCAGCATTACCTGAAGCTAATTTGATTACTAAATAAATAAACAAACCCACAGCTAATAGGTAAGCATATTCAGTCATCATGTCAACATATTTGCCGAAATCTCCCCATAGAAGTCCAGCAGCACTTGGTATACCAGCACCTAGATTAGTTAGCTGCGCATTTATTAACCCGACACTCCAAGTTACAAAACCTAATATAAACATCTTAACTACTGTCCAGAATCTTTCATCAGGGAATGGTCCGCGAACAATAAGCCAGAAACAGGCTAGTAAAGGTAATCCTACAATAATGAATGCAAAAAAGGCTGACCATGTTGTAGCAAAAGTGGTCAGAATTGCTGATGGCATACCAATTGTAACTATAATTGACATTACCACAGAAATAGTAACTGCAATATTCTTAGACATGTATTTACCAAACACGCTAGATATTGCATAAAGGATTGTAAACACAATAATTCCCAATAAAATTCTGATAAAACCTATCAAATCACTATCTGGGCTATTTGTAGTTCCATACAAGAAATTTAGTCTTCCCACATCTATAATACTTCCTATCGCACTTCCAATACCATCGCCGACACCAGCAACTGCTCCTTGTGATAATAATAATGTACCTAGAACAAATAACATTAACATAATTAACTTTTTCTTCATTATAATCCACCTCTTTTTTTCAAATTAATGATAAACTAAATTACTTTAAAGCAATAAACTTGTTAGATAAGAAGATTTCTATAATATTTAAATGTTTCTTTAACACAAATAAATTACTTACCACTACTATAAACCGAAAGCTTTATAAACAAACAAAAAAAATGATATATAAAGTTATCTGTTCTCAACAGAGTGATAAAAATGTTGAAAAAAAATATCAAAGAATGTCCGGACTGTGGTAGTAGGAATGTATTCCATAAAGCAGAGAAAGGAGAGACTGTCTGCAGGGAATGTGGGTTAGTTATTGAAGACCGTATGATAGACTTTTCTCAAGAATGGCGAGATTTCGAAGATGATACTGGCGGTTCTAAACGAAGAACTGGTGCGCCAAGTTCACAGACATCTTATGACCAAGGTCTTGGAACAGAAATTGGGACAACTTCAGATTATTATAAGTTAGGTGGTAAGGATAAAGATAAATTTTTCAGGTTAAGAAAATGGCAGTACAGAATCAGTACCGCTATTGAAAGAAACTTGAAAGTTGCTTTAGCTGAACTAAAAAGAGTAAGTTCATTCTTAAAATTACCTAAACAAGTTGAAGAAGAAGCTGCTAGAATTTATAGATTAGCTGTTCAACGTGGCTTAGTCAGAGGAAGATCAATGGAAAGTGTTGTGGCAGGAGCATTATATGCAGCATGTCGAAGGCATGAAGTTCCGCGTACACTTGACGAAATGGGTGAAGCTTCTGGTATTGAAAAGAAAGAAATTGGTAGAACATATAGATTCATTACCAGAGAACTAGAAATTAGTATTAAACCAAGTAATCCTAGCGATTATATTCCACGTTTTGCGTCTGCACTTAAGTTAAGTCCAGAAACACAGTCAAAATCTGTAGAAATCTTGGAAATGGCACGCGATGTTGAACTTACTTCTGGTAGAGGTCCAACTGGTATTGCAGCAGCTGCACTTTACGTAGCTAGTTTGATACATGGCGAAAAACGTACTCAACGTGAAGTTGCTGACGTAGCAGGAGTTACTGAAGTTACTATCAGGAACAGGTACAAGGAACTTATCAAGAAACTTAAATTATCTAAACAAGTAGAGAAGCATAAAAAGAAATAAAATTTTATTTTTCTTTTCAAATTTTTGTAAAGGGGCGAAAGGTTGTTAAAACTAAAAGGTCCCTATCAATGAAAGTTAAAATCTTAGCACATGGTGTTGATCCCGATGGCATTATTTCTCATGCTCTTATTGAAAGATATTACCAATCTTCTACAGATGTTATTGAACATTGTATTGAACACCAGTATGTTGATTATCCAGATTTAGCTGAAAGTTTAGAACAATTAAGTAAAGTTAGAAACGATAGGTCAAAAGTGTATGTTGCAGATCTTAATTTTAATAATGATATTATTCATTTTGGAGGAAATATATTGCGTAATATTCAAGAAAATAACAGTTCTTTAGCATGGTTTGATCACCATGACAGTTCAATTAGGAATCGCAAACTTCTTGAAAGATTTTGTTTTCCTTTGGGTTTATCTTCAGAAGATTGTGCCAGTAGAATAGTTGCTAATAAGTTACTTGGTGGTGTAGATGAATATGCTAACTCTATTGCGGAAATTGCGCAAGCACACGATTTTCGTATTGAAAGTGGCGCTTTCAAATTAGGTGAACAGTTACAAGATATAATCAAGTTTAGAACAATGAGTAAAAAACCAAACAATGAATTAGACGAATTGGTAAGGTTAATTGCTACTGAACAAGCTTGGAATGTAAACTGGAAGCTGGACAATGACTTATCAGAAGAAGTTATGTTATTTCAAGAGATGAAAAAAGAAGCTTACCAAGAAATTTTCAGTAACGCTGAAATTCATATTATTGGTGAAAAGAAAGCAGTGGTTGCTCATACGCCATCTATCTTGTATATGAAAGACGGACCTTTTTACTTACAAAAACAATTTGGGTGTCAAGTAGATTATTTTATTTCAATTTTTGATGATGATAAAGGTAGTGTTGTAATATTTGGGAAACCTGGCCAGGTGGAAGATGATCTTACTTTGATAAATTATTGTGGTTCTCGTAATGGTGGCGGCCGAGTTAACATGGGTGGTTTTTATCTGGGAGAACAAGTTACTACTGAAAGTTATCAGAGAATAAGAAATCAAACTTTAGAATCATTTCAAGAAGTTTTAGAAAGAAGTAATGACTAAAAATGTGCTGCTAACCTTATTATTGCTAACTAAATAGAAATTCTTTTAAACAAACCGCTAAAAGCACAAAATCCTGTCAAAAATTAGCGAGAAATATTAAAATGAACATAAACGAAATTGTAAATCTGTTATCTGACGAAATGGGTATTGAACTTAATGAAGTAGACGAAAGTATGTTACAAAAAGGCAAACATCTGGAAGCAGCTAAGGTGTACCATGGAGATGAAGAATATGGAGTGGTTGCTTTCACAAACGATGATAAAGGTTTGAAATTCTGTATGTATGAAGGCCAATATCATGGTCATACTGGTGTGAAGTCACATCGTAGAAGAACTGTTAATAAGATACGTTTAGTTGTAGAAAGGGATCGTTATAGTAGCGAACTGTATCGTCTTGACAGTTATGGTTCTACAAGCCAAGGTAACATAGAATTTTTAGGTTCACTTGAATATCATTCATTAAAAAAGAACGAAGTACTTTATTCTGAAGCAGAAAGTCTTTGTAGTGAATTATTTAGTATGGAAGCGGAAGATTTAAATGATGGTTGTGACGCTTATGGGTTTAAGTGGGCATTAGATGTATGATTAAATATTTAAGGAGTTATTAAAAATGCAAATCACGCCAGAAGTAAAAGCGCAATTGGAAGAACAAAAGAAACAGTGCGTATTCTGTAAATTAATCTCTGGTGAGATGGAAGCTAAAAAAGTCTTTGAAGATAATGTTACTATTGCCATGCTTGACATTAACCCGATAATTAAAGGGCATACTTTGTTCATGCTGAAAGAACATTATCCTATCATGCCATACATTCCTGCAGACGAGTTTAAACATTTCTTTGGTATTACAGCTCAAATAACGAAAGTTATCAAGAAAGTGATGGTAACTACTGGGTTAAATATTTTTATTGCTAATGGCGGGCCTGCAGGTCAGCAAGCGCCACATTTCTTAATCCATTTCTTGCCAAGAGAAAAAGGCGATGGTTTTTTCAATTTCTTATTTCAAAAGTCAGTAGAAAATAAACCAGAATCTATCTCAATGTTAACTAACAATTTCCCAATCATGATGAATAATCATTTTGGAAGGAACCCAGCAAGTTGGCATAAAGCTCCTGGAAGTGTTGGAGATACTCCAGATTTCCTAAAAACAATTAAAGAAGAATCTCAGGTGGTGTATGAAGATGAAAAAGTTTTAGCTGTTATCACCAAAAATGCTATTGCTAATGGCCATATAGAAATTTATAGTAAAGAAGAAGAAAAATATTTTGAAAATCTGTCGATAGAATCGGCCTCGCACTTATTTTACACAGCATCATTTGCAGCAACAGCAGTATTTGAAGGTCTTGGTGCGCAAGGAACTAACATTATTCTGAAAACTGGCGAAAGTGACGATAATCCAGAGGGGAAATTGGTTGTACATATACTTCCAAGAGCAATGGACGATAATTTAAAATCAATTAACTGGCAACCTAAACAGCCAAGTTACAATTTAGATTCTGTGGTAAAAAGAATAAAAGATAAAACTTGGCAAGTGAAGTACGATGATGGAACAAAAAAGGAAGTTAAGAAAGAAACAGTTGTTGTCCAGCCAGAAGTTGTCAAGCTTGGAGCTAAGAAATCTAGCAATGTTAAGAAAGAGGATAAGCCATTAAACAAAGAAGATGAAATTAGGAAAGCTATTGAACAGATGAAAAGTTAAAATGAATTCTAATTATTAACCAAACTACAATTAAAATTATCTCCAACTTTAATAATTCCGCTTTGTTCTGCACATTGTAATGTGTAAATGCCAAACATAACAGAAACATCATCAAAAGGAATCTGATATTGGACACATAAACTTTGAAGATAATTAAATACTTCTTTCCTTGGTTGTTCATCCATTTGTTCTACGTCATTAGAAAACTTAAATCTCTGATCAACATCTTCAGAGCCAACCCCTTCTAAGAAAGATGCAAGAAACTCTTCCTTAGATAGTGGACCTTGTTGTGCTAAAATCTTTTTACAAATATCTGTGACATATTCTGGATGATTATCAATTTGATCTCCAAAAGTATATGTCGGTTTTTTAGGAAAAGTACTGGGATCTTCGTGAACACTTTGACAGATCAAATCTAAATTTGTCTCGCTAAAAATATTGGAACCATCTAACCTTTCTCCAAAATGCAATCTAGCTAATGCCCGATTAGTTCTTGATATGTAACTTAATTCTTCAGTGCCTGAAGCTGACATTCTAATCTCCCTCAAAATTTAACACGTTAAAAACTTTGAAACCATTGTCAAGCAATTTCTGTTTACCCCCAATGTCTGGAAGGTCAATCACGAAATTACATTCCACTACTTCACCACCAAGTTGCCTGATTAACTGTGCAGCAGCAAGTGCAGTACCACCAGTTGCAATCAAATCGTCTACAAGTAAAACTTTACTTCCAGGAGTAATAGCTTCTTTTTGAATTTCAACTTTATCTGTTCCATACTCTAAAGTGTATTCTTGGCCAACAATTTCGCCTGGTAACTTTCCTGGCTTCCTGATAAGAACAAATTTTTTGTTTAACCGATCAGCAAGGATACTTCCAGTAATAAACCCACGGGATTCTATGCCTGCAATTATGTCAACGTCCATGTCCTTATATCGATCAACCATTAATTCAACTAATGCTCGAAACCCTTCTTCGTCACGAAACAAAGAATTAATGTCACGAAACATTACGCCTTCTTTTGGCCAGTTTGGATAAGTTTTAATTTTTGATTTAATGAAAGATACTTTATCATTATTGTCATTGATTACTTGATTTGCAATAGGTTGTTCTGTGCTTTGGTTTAAGTCCATCTTATTTTCCTCGTTTATTTTTGGTATTGTATTAATCAATAAACTTGTTACTTTCTCAACATTCTGCGCAAACACTTCTAATATGGCGTCCCATGTTACTGGTTCCTCATCATCTTTCCAACAATCGTAATCTGTACTCATGGCAACTGCCGCGTAAGGAACTCCTGCTTCGTTAGCTAATGCAGCTTCTGGCGCAATACTCATGTTGATAACATCTGCACCCCAACTTCTGAACATGTGTGATTCAGCTTTGGTAGAAAAGCGTGGACCTTCAATAGTTACCATGGTACCTTTTGGATGATATTTCAAATTTAATTCTTGAGAAGTTTTTATCATAGCATCACGTAACTCTGCTGAGAATGGTTCTGCCATTGGCGTGTGTTTCATGTCACCTGGTTGGAAAGATTCAAAAAAACTTATTTTCCTGTGACGTGTAAAATCAATGAATTGATCTAAAATGATAAAGTCACCGCGTCCGATTTCTTCACGTAAACTCCCACAGGCAGTAGTTGCTAAGATGTGTGTACAACCAACATCTTTCAAAGCTTGAATGTTTGCCTGATTATTAACTTGCGTTGGTGGAATTGTGTGTTGTCTACCATGCCGAGCCAAAAGAACAACGTCAAAACCATTAATTTTACCTTGTTTTAATGGGGATGATGGTTTACCATAAACTGTTTCTACTTCAAGATCTTGCGCATCTTGCAAGATATCTGGATTATCCAATCCTGACCCGCCAATGATTCCAACTTTAACTGTATCTTTAGAATTGCTTAGATTTTCATCAATAGTTTCTTCTTCCTCTTCAAAGAAATTATTTTTAATCTCTTTAATGTCAAGTTCAGTAATTCTAACACCAATTTTTTCAACAATTTTTGCTGCCATGTACGAACCCAAATTCCCACACTTTTCTAAGTTCCAACCTTGGCTGTAACCATATAAGAACCCTGCTGCAAAAGTATCTCCTGCGCCAGTTGTGTCAACTGCGTTAGCAAATACTGGATTTACTTTAACAAGGTTACCTTCACTGTAAATTAAAGAACCCTGTTTACCCAATTTTACAATTGCAACTTTAGTGTGCTTACCTAACTCTTTCGCTGCTTCTTCCTCACTGGAAAGGCCAGTAAATTCAAGAGCTTCTTTTTCGTTAACAAAAATTATGTCTGTATGGAACATCACCATTTCTTTAAAGAAATCTAAATTGTTTCTGATAATAAATGGGTCTGCTAAATCTATTGACACTAATGTATCATGCTTTTTAGCGAATTCAACTGCGTGCATGATGGTTTCTCTGGTTGCACCTTCTGCTTGGTAACCTTCCAAATGCAAAATCTTGCTTTTTTCAATATCCTCTTCAAGAATATCTTCTTTAGCTAAAGTTATTGCTGCTCCAAGGTACGTTGAAAAAGTTCGTTCAGTATCAGGCGTAATAAAACTGATTGCATGACCAGTACTAATCTCTGGATGTTTGTTAATCCTTGGTACAACTTTATGGTTAGCTATCTCTTGAATATAAACTTCTCCATGTTCATCGTTACCAACTTTACCGCATAAAATCGCGTTACCGCCAAGAAACGCTACGCCTTTCAAAGTGTTCGCAGAACATCCGCCAGGTATTTTCTTAATGTCAAAATTTGCATGGTTAATTTTCTCTAAAACTTGTTTAGCTTTATCTCCATCAACAAGGTGCATCTCGCCTTTCTTTAGGTCAAATTCAAGAAATTTATCTTCATCAACTTCAATGAGCATGTCCATCAAAGTATTTCCCAGTCCAATCACGTCAAATGTTTTTGTTTGCATTTTCTAACTATTATTTCCCTCTTTTTTGTTATCCATAAAATTGTAAAAAATAAAAAATTTGGTATGTTCAGTACCTGTAATGGTCAGCTTTGTAAGGTCCTTCTTTTGGTATGCCAAGATACGCAGCTTGTTTATCAGTCATTTCATCAATTACCACGCCCAACTTCCCTAAGTGTAACCTAGCAACTTCTTCATCAAGTTTTTTAGATAAGACTGTTACACTGACATCTTTTTGGTTTTGCCATAGTTCTAACTGAGCAAGTACTTGATTTGTAAAAGAACAACTCATCACAAAACTTGGATGGCCAGTAGCACAACCTAAATTAATTAGTCTACCTTCCGCTAAAACGTAAATCTCTCGTCCACCATTAAAAGTATACTTGTCGTACTGTGGTTTGATGTTATCTCTTACTGCACCAGATTGAGTGTCAAGCCAGTTCATATCAATTTCATTATCAAAATGGCCAATATTACAAACAATTGCTTGATCTTTCATTGCCAAGAAATGTTCGCTAGTAATAATGTCTGTATTGCCCGAAGTTGTTACGAACAAGTCACCTTCCTTAACAGCGTCAACCATTTTCTTAACTTCGAACCCTTCCATAACTGCTTGTAAAGCGTTAATCGGATCAATTTCAGTAATAATTACTCGGCATCCATAACCTTTCAATGACTGAGCACAGCCTTTACCAACATCACCATAACCTGCAACTACTGCTACTTTACCAGCAAGCATTACATCGGTTGCACGTTTGATACCATCAACCAGAGATTCTCGACACCCATACAAATTGTCAAACTTAGATTTTGTAACAGAATCGTTCACGTTAATTGCTGGGAACAGTAATTGGTTCTTTTCAGCCATTTGATACAGTCTGTGTACACCAGTAGTGGTCTCTTCAGACACTCCTTTAACTTCAGCTGCCATCTTTGTCCATTTTTGGTTATCTTCCTGTAATGTTTCTTTCAAGCATGCCATTAATTCTCGGAAATCTTCACCTTCAGTAGAACAATCTTGGTTAAGTATATCTGGATTCTTTTCAGCTTCTACACCTTTATGAATCATTAAAGTGGCATCGCCACCATCATCAACTATGATTGTTGGTCCATACCCATTAGAAAAAGTTAATGCCTTTTTTGTACACCACCAGTAATCTTTCAGACTCTCACCTTTCCATGCGAAGACAGGAATTCCTTGAACAGCAATTGCTGCTGCAGCATGGTCCTGGGTAGAAAAAATGTTACATGATGCCCATCTTACTTCTGCACCCAATTCAACTAATGTCTCGATAAGAACTGCTGTTTGGATAGTCATATGTAAACTGCCCATGATACGCGCACCTTGGAAAGGTTTCTGACCAGCATACTTTTCACGTAACGCCATTAAACCTGGCATTTCCTTTTCAGCAATTTTTATTTCTTTCTGACCCCAGTCAGCTAAACTGATGTCTTTAATTTTGTAATCAGTGGTTGGTTCAGAATTGGTTTGTTGTTCTTGAGATTGTGGCATTTCACCATTATGATGATTATTGTTACTACTATTTTCATTAGTGCTGCTATCGTTCACACAACATTGGTCAGTACAACTGTTATCTTCTTTGTTGAAATTGTTTACAACAGTATTGTTCTCATTATTTTCATTGTTATTTTGTTCAAATTCCATTTTTTATCATAGTTCCTCATCTATTAGCAGCATACTAATGCGAACGTTTAGTAAATACTACCTCATTTTTTCTTGAAGAAAAAATATGATTTTTCAATTGAATGTGAATACACGTGCCCGCAACTCCTCCAAGAGGAGCATTGTTCTCATAATAATACCTTATCTTCCTCAAACATAATATATATAAAGTTTTGTGAATTCTGTTCCAGATATGGCAGACAATACTAATGAAAAATATGAGGTTGGAGATTTAGTTAAGGTAGTTACAAAAAAGGCTACTGAAGAAGGAGTTCTGATGCCTAGTTCAGAAGAAGATGTAATTATCATAAAGTTAGATACAGGTTACAATACCGGTTTTGATAAGAAAGATGTCAATGAAGTTGAATTGGTAAAGAAAAAAGAAGTTAAAGAAATTCATGAGAAAGAGCCTAGTAAGAAAGAAGGCTTGCCTGTTATTGCAGTTTTACACACAGGCGGTACAATTGCTTCTAAAGTAGATTATTCTACTGGTGGTGTTATAGCAAAATTTTCTGCTTCAGATTTAATAGAAATGGTCCCAGAGATAGAAAAAGTTGCTAACATTGAAACAGAAATTGTTTCTAACCTTATGTCAGAAGATATCATGTTCAAAGATTATAAAAAAATTGCAGAAGGGATAAAGAAATATGTAGAAAAAGGTGTGAAAGGAATCATTATTGGTCATGGTACTGATACATTAGCTTATACCGCAGCAGCATTATCGTTCATGTTTGAAAATCTTAACATTCCTGTATTATTGGTAGGTTCGCAACGTTCACCTGACAGAGGAAGTAGTGACGCTGCTATGAATTTGATTTGTGCAGCAGAATTTATTGCTCAGACAGACTTTGTTGGCGTAGCATCATGTTTACATTATACTGCGAGTGATGATAAGTGTGCAATAATTTCTGGGACACGTGCCAGAAAAATGCATACTAGCAGAAGAGATGCATTCCAAGCGATTAACGACAGTCCGATAGCTTTAGTTGATTACAAAAGTAGGAAAGTGGAATATTTGAAAGAAAATTATGTTAAGAACATTGGAGATTCTGGAGAAAAGGAGAATGAACTAATTTTGAGAGATAATTTATCTGATAAAGTAGCGTTAATGAAAACTTATCCAAATATTGATTCAAAACAATTTCAATTTTTTGCTGACAATTATGATGCAATAGTCATTGAAGGTACTGGCCTTGGTCATGCACCAACTAATGTTGGCGATAATTTGAAGAATTATAAAATTCTTAAAGATTTTATTGCTAAAGGCGGAATTGTAGCAATAACATCACAATGTTTGTTTGGTCAAGTACATCCTTATGTTTATACTAACTTACGTAGGTTGTTTGATATTGGTTGTGTATTCTGTAAAGATATGATTCCAGAGACAACTTATATAAAGTTGGCTTGGTTACTTGGTAATTATAAGACCGAAGAAACCAAGAAATTATTAGTTACAAATTTACGTGGCGAGATTAACGATCGATTGAGTTATGAAGATGAGTTTGTTAAATGATGAGGTTAGAAAATGAAAAAAATAGTTTTATTTTTACTTAGTATTGTTTTAGTCGGTTCCATTTTTTTGAGCGCTTGCCAAAACATTCCTGAAGAAAAAGTTTGTTCTACTGATACTGATTGTGTAGCAGCTACTTGTTGTCATGCAGACGATGTAGTTAACAGTGCAAACGCTCCTGATTGTTCAGGCGTGTTATGCACAGCTAACTGCGAACCGGGAACATTAGATTGTGGTCAAATGGTTGCTTCTTGCGTGGAAGGTGGGTGTGAAGTTGTAGAAGTTCAGTGATTTTTTTCTTTCTTTTTTTGATAAGTTTTTTAAATTGAGTTAAGTTTTTCTGATTTCTATTGCGGGGGTGGCAGAGTGGTCAAATGGGATTGAATCTGTTTCATTTCCAGACTTAATGCGCAAGGTTGAGGAGACTACTCTTAAAAGCCTTGTTCCTTAGTGGATGCGCGAGTTCGAACCAAACTTTTTCAAAGTTTGATCAAAGAGAGCGGGCTTTCAGCCCACTTGATTAAGAAAAGTTTGTCGAAAACCTCGTCCCCCGCATTTATTTTCCAAAAAACCTCCACTTTCACAGAAACATTTAAATTAAGAAATTCTGTTCCTATACCTATGGTAGTGTTTACAGAGGTGAGTAGAGATGTGTTAGTGCCATTTCTAAAGAAACGTAAATTCACTGAACTTAAAATAAAAACTATCCATGAAGAAGTACGTTATTCTAAAGGTATACGTGATAAAGTTATCTTAATTTTGTATCATTCAGGCAAACTTCTATTGCAAGGCAAAGCTGAAAGTGTGGAAAAAGTTGCTGAACAGTTACAAGGAGCAGGTATCGGTAAAAAAACTAAAAAAATCAAGTTTAGAAAAGAGTTAGGTTGGGTAATAGGTAGCGACGAAACGCTCAAAGGAGATACTTTTGGTGGTCTGGCAGTAGCAGCAGTTAAAGCTGACGAAGAAGGAAGAAAACAATTAATGGCTCTTGGTGTTGCTGATAGTAAAGTTTTGGCTGACAAAGAAATTCTTAGAATGGCTGACAAGATTAAGAAAATTGCAGCATGTGAAATTATTACAATTATGCCAGAAGAGTATAATCGTAAAGCTAAAGATGGCGTAACTAAAATGCTTAACACACTGCATAAAGATTGTGCTAATTATCTGAAACCGGGCACTCACGCGGTAGACAAATATCCTGGTTGCCGCGTTGGCCAGATTATTGAAGAGAAAGCCGAACAGAAATTCGTTGAAGTGGCAGCAGCGTCCATGCTTGCTAGAGCAGCGGGGTTAGATCAGTTAAATTATTTAAGTAAGAAAGCTGGTTTTGCTGTACCTAAAGGTAGCACGCATGTTAAGTGGGCTTTGGAAGAATTACAAGTGAAAGGGCTTAACTTTAACGAGTTTGTCAAGCTAAGTTTCAAGAATGTTAAAGGGTTTTTGGATGATAATTAATTGTACAAATTCTTATTTTTAGAAAATTTTAAAGTTAAAGAAAAAAAATAATTAGGGGGAATAGCTAATCAAAGCTTAGTTTCTACCTTTCCACTCTCTTTCAAAAAGAGTAGTAAAATAGTTTACAAAGTGTGGTGCTTCTACCCAAACTCCGCTATCATAACTAGGGTGTGTTTTCTGATCATCAGTCATTAAAAGTAATATTCCTTTACTGTCAACAACACAGAATCGAGAGTTTTCTTTAGTAGCTTTAATCTTAGCATACTGAGAAAAACTGTTAATAACTTTCTTGTCCACACCTGATGGAACAAAAACCTTAACGTTAACACCACGTTGAGAAGCTTTCTTAATTTGAGTTAAAAGAGCATCTTTCTTACGAGCTAAACCTTCTTTGGTTGTCATAAGATGAACACTTTTCTTAGCATTTTTTATCAAGAAATTCATGTGTTCATAAACTTTATCTCTTCCTCGGAATGAAGCTGATTTATCAGTTGGATCAACTAACTTAATTCCTGTAGAATGTAAAGTGTCAAGCTCTTCTAAAATTTCGCTTTTCTTTAAGTTGTCAAGAATACCATTCTTTTCAACAGCTTCAGCTTTAATCCTTTTCTTAACTCGTTCTACAACTTCGTTAGGATGTACTGCTAAATATTTTATAGGTTTACCAATTTTAACTACAATAAAACCTTTCTTTTCTAAAGATTCTAGAACGTCATATGCACGAGATCTTGGTACATTTGAAATATCAGAAAGTTCTCCTGCTGTAGAAATTCCTCTAGATAATAACGCTACCCATAACTTACTTTCATAAGAGTTCAGGCCGAAATCCTTCAATTTGTTTAAAAATTCTTTTTGTACGATCATTATTAAATTCCCCCTAATATTTTCCTTAAATCGTTAACATATCAATCACTGTAAACACCGATCATCCGAACCTCATTTTTCGCTATTTTTAGCTTCTTTTTAGCTCTAAGATGGCTTTTCTTTATAAATCTTTCGGTAGATTATTTACTGGAGAGTAGTATCAACTTGAACATTTATTAAATTTATGTATATAATCAATTAGAATTAAACTTAAAAATTATTTTCTACTCATCATCAACAGTAAACAAACGACTATCATTTACTTTAAATAAACGTATCCTTGCACCAGCATCTAACCAACCATGAGCATAGTTCAAAGCCGCAAAAGCATTAACATGATCTCCCTTACCAAAAAAATGTTTAGCATCACTAAAATAACGACTAGCCATGTCAAGAAAATCTTCTGCTTCAGCTAAACGAGATTGGTCCAATGCGATAGAAGCTTTATCAAGAGCTTCTTTAGTTATTGAAAAGTACTTGTTCAGTTTTTCCTCAGTAATTTCCTTTGTCATTTTATATTACTAAAAACACTTAACACCCTTAAAATTTCAAAAAAAATAAATTAAACATAAACAAAAAAGAAAAAAATTAAATTGTTCCTGGAACTGGTCTTTTAACTGTAATAGGTAAAATTCCAGCTTCAAACTCTTTCAAAGCAATTCTTATAGGATTATACGTCAATTTAGTTAACTCCTTTTTACTAAGTTTCAAAAGAAATGGTGCACCCATAGATAGTTGTAAAGCTCTAGAGCCAACCATTCTTGCTTTTTCGTACTTGGTATAATCTGTAACTTCTTCTGTGCTTTTTTTAGCCATTTTTAGAGTAACCTCACTTAACTGCTTTATCTAAAAAACCCCTTAAGTATTCAGTTTTTTCAGTAGCAATGTCAATTATTTGACCAACTTCTTCTATAGTTAAAGGGTGTTCGCCACCTTTCTGTAAAGCTGAAATTATGCCTTTTTGATCTAAAGCTACGCTAAGACGTGCATCAAAAGATTTCTCTTCTTCTACAGTTGGATCTACCAACAAAGCCCCATTAACTTTACCTACAGTTACTGAAAGAGGTTCCTTTAGTAAAGGTAACTTATTATCAGTTTCTGCTTTATAATCAACAACTCCAGTTTCAGGATCAAAGTTCCTTAAAGTTGTATCTTTCAAAGCCGCAATTGCTGCTAAAGATGCTGCATCAAAAAGATTACCTGCATCGTTTATAGAAATAATGTCTATAGCAATAAACCATGCTTGTTCTCCTTCTTTTAGACATAATTTCTTCAGATCAATTGCTTTAGCTTCTCTAATACCACGATCAGTAACTCTTGCTAATTCTACTGCTTTTATTCCAGGTGGGCCAGATTCATAATTTGGACTAGATAAAGGCAATAATTCAGCATTAATCATGATTCCACCTTCGCTAGCAGTGTCAGCGTATGGCTTCTCAATACTCATCTTAACTCCAGCTAAAACTACAGTTTCGCCAATTTGTACCCTTGCTGAACCTTCAGCGTTCTTTGAGATGCCAGTTTGAACTGTTATTGGTCCACGATAATCAGTTAAACTACGTTTGTCTAACCTTTTACCCTGTGCTGCTAAGTTTGATATCGTTTCTTTATTGACTATCATTTTTGAATCTTTCATTTCTGGTCACCTGCCTTGTCACTTTCTTCAGCTTTTGTTTCTTCTTTAGGTTCTTCAACGTTTTCGCTTTTCTTAGCATCTTCTGTTGATTCAGGTTTCTTTTCAGCAACTTTAACTTCTTTCTTATCATTTTTAGCAGAGACATCAGTCTTAACATCATCAAGTTTATACTTATCTTTCAAAGCATTTACTTGAACTTCGTAAACTTTATCAGTAACTTCACGAGCCATTTCTAAGGATTTAATTAAATCTTCTTTAGAAATTTCACCGTCCATTTGTAACAAAGTTACCATTTTGTCCTTATGAGTCATAGCTACTGGAATGTCTGAGACTATAGCATCGTAAGCTTCTTCATTGTAAGTAAGATCTGCTACTACCATACCATCAACTTGACCTACTGCAACTGCACTTACCATATCTTTCATTTGAATTCCTGCATCTGCTAAAGCTATTGCTGCAGCTGAAATTGCTGCACATCTTGAACCAGCATCGGTCTGTGGAAATTCTACAAAAATATCAACTACAGAGTTTGGAAATTCGCTTAAATCTACAACAGGATCTAATGCGTTTTTCATAACCATAGAAATTTCTTGTGACCTTCGTTTATTTCCTGGTCTGATTCTATCTCCACAACCTGAAAAAGGTAACATGTTATAATGGCAACGAATTTTTCCTTTAGTAGGGTCATTTAAAAACCTAGGTACTAATTCTCTTGGCCCATATACTGCTGCATAAGCTTCAGTCTTACCTGCTCTAAAGTAAGCTGAACCATTAGCATTAGGAATAACGCCCGCTTTAGCTTCCATACCTCTTAGCTCATTAGCTTTTCTTCCATCTAATCGTTTATTATAAACCATTTTATTTCTCTCCAGCTTCTTCTTTCAAGAAACCTTCAACGCGTTCAGTTAAACCGCTACGATGAGCTTCTTTCTCAACAAGCTTTATAGCACGTTCAGCTAAATATTCGTCTCCATCAGATTTAGCTTTGATTAAGATTAAACCATTTTGTCCTACAGTTATATCACAGTTAGAATGTTTTTTAACTAAACTTACCATACTACCCATCTTACCAATAACTCTTGGAACTTTTTGCGGACAAATACTAATAACTCTACCACCATTAATCTTATACAAATCAGGTTCAGTCATACTAAGATCTATCAGATTTTGTGAGGTTACTTTAACAATTTTAGCAACAACATAATCGCCAATAGAAATAATCTTACTAAGATCTTCATCTCTTCGTACAAAACGTGTAGTAGCATCTTTAACGTTTAGCATAGCAGAATAAGCAGTATTGGTAGTAATTCTCCAACCACTCATTGCAATATCAATAACTTGACCGATAATTTTATCTCCGACCCTTGGTTTATATGGTCCTGATAATGGAGTTATCTTAATAACTCGGCCAGAAATGCTTACTAAACCTACAGATTTAGATAAAATCTGTTCTCCTTCCCGATATGTGTTATCTCCAGGAAGGTAGTCGATTCCAGTGGCAAGAACTTCACCAGGAACAACTACGTTTTTGTTTTCAACTAATATTTTACTCATTTTCTATATCTATAACGACTTCCCCACGCGTTATGGCGTTCAGCTTTTCTATCAAATCTTGCTGAAAGCCAGCAGGGATTTCTACTTTTACAGTCCAACTACCATCTGAATTCCAGTCCTCTTTTAAAAGCTTACTGTTATTTCTGATAAAATTGTTAGTTTTACCTACATAAGTAGGTTGGATCTTAATAGTAAGAATTCGTTGTTCAATCTTAATTGGAAGTATTGGGCGCAGTTTTTTGATTATTTCTTCAAACTGTTCTTCAACAGGTTTATTATCATCTAAATGTACATGTGCTTGTTCCAAAGCTGCTTCTATCCTGTTAGGTGGATGTGGTAAACCAGCGTTAGGGTCTACTGCCATGGTACTTATCAGATTGATTAACTTTCTTTTACGCTGTTCCCTTTCCTGGTTACGTTGTTCAGAATTTAGTTGAATTTCTCCTTCCTTAATGATTCTTTCAGCTATCTTCAAAGCATCGCTTGTTTGAAAGATTTTTTCAAGTTCATCCCCTGGGACAACTAACGCTTTTCTTGCATCAGAAAATACTTGTTCAGATTTCAAAGCTTCTGAAACATCATTTATTTCTCCTTGCTTGAACTTAAGCGCCAAATCAGGATCAATACTAACTTCAAAATTTTGGCCAAACTTTTTTAGCCGGGCTAATGTTAATTTTTCTTCACTCATTTTATTATATCCCCTCATTCAAAACCAATTTTTACTTTTTAGAAATTTTAAATTTAAAAGCATTTTTCACATTAAAAAAAATCAGGTAAGAAAATTATTAAAAAAATAAAAATTACTTACTCAAACTTTTAATTTCCTCCTTAGCAAAATTAGTGTATTTACCATCCTTAGTATCAATATAAACTGCGTCTATCCTGTCATAACTAAAATCGCTTTTAAGATAATCTTTCAATGCTGTGATCGCTAAAGACAAAGCATCTTTAATTAACATATTTGGTTTATATTTTTTTAACAAAGTAGGTTCAATTTCTGCTTCACCTTCTCCAATAACTGCTGCTTGATACTGAAAATATAACCCATAAGGTTCGGTTAAGAACAATTTAGCAGTACCATCTTCTTCAACTCCAGCAACTAAAATAGATACTCCAAATGGTCTTAATCCTGCGGACTGAGTACAGATTTGCTTCAAGTCACAAATGTCTTTAACCACAGTTAGCAAATCAATCTTAGAATTATAAGTTACCATATGTTGTTGCGCTTTAAGCTGTGCTCGGTCAACTAAAACTCTTGCATCTGGAATGATACCAGAAGCAGTTGCAGCAATATGGTCATCAATACGAAAAGTTTTTTCAATAGCTTCTGCTACCATCAATTTTGATGCTACCCGCTTATCTGCAACAAGTAAAACACCATCTTTACATACAATACCTATTGCAGTAGAACCTTGCTTAACAGTCTTTTTAGCATATTCAACTTGTAATAGTCGTCCATCCGGAGAGAACATTGTAATGCTCCGGTCATAACCCATCTTATCAGCCATTTTCATTTTAATAATATACCTCGTTTACTTTTATTTTATCTTGATTCTTTATGTTTAACTATCTCAAGTACTCTTCATTAAGTACTCTTTATTAACTTTCCTTTTATAAATATTATTGTAGCTACAAACTACATAAGAGATTATTTATCCAAATAAGTTGTAGCTTTCTTCAGTGTACCTGAACAAACTACCGACTTAACAATTACTTTTTTATCACCAACCTCCTTGACTAATGTTAAAGATGCTTTTAATTCATTAACATACTTGTTGTTAATCTTGATTATCAATGTTTGATTTTCCTTATTGAATTTTTCCTTCAACAAAATGGGACTTGCTTTAGATAATAGTAAAGTTCCCAGAAACTCTTTCATCTTCTCTTCAAGCGCACTTTTAATGACATTATAACTAAATTTTTCTTTTGAAATTACTTTTATAACAAGATAACGTTTCTTTTCCCGTAAGCTTGGTTTTAATTTCATTTTATGTTAATTGATTATAGTTAAATTTAAAATAAAATTTGAAAAATTTAACAAAAATGCTTATGCAACCCTACCTTTTTCTAACCTCTCTCTTAAATTGACAATCTTTGGATAATATTTCTCCTGAGATTTTGGAGGTAATTTTTGATATTCTTTGTAAATCTTTAGATAAGTCTTTTTCTGTTCAGGAATAGAACCCTTACCAGAGTTCCTCATTAATTCCTGTACAATCTTCTCCGCTTTCAGCTGTTCCTCAATTTTTTCTCTCAAGTTAGTAACCCCAGTATAAAAGTTACGTTTTTCTTTCTCAGATAACTTCAAATAAAGGTTATAAATTCCTTTATATTCACCTTTCATAGCTTCAACAGATTCGTCCGAAATCAATTTTCCACTCTTTTTCAACTTTCTTCTCAACCTGCTACTAGTCTTAGCAAATTCCCAATAGACGAACACGCCGCCGAAAACTAGTAACACTGCTAAACTTGAAAGAGTTAATGTTCTTACAGGGCTTGGCTCTTCAATGAACGCTGGAATAAAAGGTATGTCATCAGGTTCGTCAGTAGTTGTTGAAGTAGTACTTCCAGGAACTTCTGAAATATTTTCAACATATGTTACTTCTACTTCACATTCTTGAGTTTCATCTGGCTTATTATCTTCAGTACCACAATCATTATTTTCAGTACAAGTTCTTGTCTGTTCATCATCTTCACAATCTGACCAAGTGGTACACGTCCAAGACTCAGTACAAATTTCTTCTGCACCGCCACTACTTGAACTGGAGGAGCTTCCGCCACCGCCTCCACCTCCGCCACCACCGCCGGAAGAGCTACTTGAAGATGAGCTAGTAGGACAAGCACCACAATCTGCTGAACAACTCGAACAACTTTCACCAGTCTCACAAACACTATCACCACAATACGTCTCATCATCATCAGTAGAATTATAACTACTACTATTCGAAGCATTATAGTCGGTATGACAACCGGAATCTAAAGTATCACTTAGACCATCAGCATCATCATCACCTTGATTATTACATGCATAAGTTATAGTACAAGTTGGTGAACAACTATCCCCCCAAGCAGTATTCCCATCATCACATTGTTCTGAACCGTTAATATCGCCATCACCACATTCGTAAGGGGATAAAAGTGGTAAATAATCGCCAGGTGTAAAATTGCCCGAATTATTGTAAGGGATACTAGTGTCACCAATACCATCGCCAGAGATGTTCCAAGGAGTAATGTTATAAGGATCTACACCAGAACCATTATCTAAACCAACATAATCACCCCAGAAATTACCACCAGTACAATTACCACCAACAATATTAGTATAATTTGTTACACAACCATAAGTAACGTTCCATTTATTTGTACTCCCATCACCAGCAGTGTTGTTAGATGTGCTGTCAATGTAATTATTGTAAAATGTATTATTCTCTGTTGAAACAATACTAATTCCAATCGTATTATTTCTTATAAAATTACCATAAATAGTACTATCATTAGCATCAATAAATAAAAGACCATAAGAAGAATTACTTATATCATTATCACTTACATTAATGTTAAGGGAATTATCTAAATTAACACCATAGGTTGTTGCACTATAATTACTACTATAAATTGTTGAATTATCTGAAGTAGCGAGAGTTGTCCCTACAGTAAAATTCTTTATATCACAATTTTGTATTGAAACATTATTATAACCACTACTAAACACACCAATTCCAGCAGTACCATTACCAGTAATACTATAACCAGCACAGTCAATAACCACATTATCTGCAGTAACTTGTAAACAATTACCAGTCGTAGTAGTTAGATCTTGGTTAAGAGTTACACTTACTGGAACTTGACCACAACCCATGTATCCAACTGTAGTTAAAGGATAATTATCCCCACCAGCAATATTATGTGAATTGTTGTATGGCACCAAAGTTTCTCCCATACCATCTAAATCTGTGTCCCAACCAGTATAATTTGCCCAGAAGTTACCACCAATATAAGACCCACCAAAAATGTTAGTCCCGCTTACCAGGCTGCTGTTCCAATCATTAGTTCCATCACTCCAAGTATCGTTAGTATTGTTAATGTAATTGTTGTAAATTAAGTTATTATTTGATGAAGATAAATTTAATCCGAGATCATTGTAGAGGACATAGTTTGTATAAATTGTGTTATTATGTGCATTGTTGAACTGTATCCCTATTGTATTATTAGTAATATTACTAGTTCCAATAAAGCTGTTATTAATTTCAGTAAAATCTATCCCAACGCTGTTGTTAGTAATTAGCGCTCCACTGATATTAATGTCAACTGCGGGGTCAGCGTAAATTGCAGTGCTAAAATTCTGGATGTTAGCATTAAGTATAGTTACATTATCATAATCACTGATGTTAAGACCAATACCAGTACCATTTCCAATTAGACTATAACCTCCAAAGTCAATAGTGATATTATCTGTTGTCACAGTAAGTGCATTATCATAACCATTACAACTAACGTCTTCAGTAAATGTTACATCATGGAATATGTTTGATCCACAAACATTGTCAAAGATTAAACCTACACCGAAAGAGTTGTTAATTACATTCTCAAACAAGTAATAAGTATCGGTAGCGCTTGCTTGTACACCACCATTAGATCCGGGAAAGGATGTAAAGTTAATCTGAGAAGTACAACTAGTATTAACACTATCAAAGTTAACAATATTTTCACATATGTAAACACCAGCATCAAAACGATTATTATGGTGAACATAAACTGAATAATTGTTTTCGACACCAGTCACTGTACTTTTATTCACATAAGTTTTATTGTCATTGTAATGTACAAGTAAAGTCTCTGCATGAACATCAGTTTGGTTAAATAACCCAAATATACTAAAATAACTGTTTCCACTTACACTATAAGTAATAGTTTGTGGTTCGTTAGGTACCACTTCTTCATCATCTAACGTACCAGAAACGCTACCAGTTGCGGTTAAAGCTAATGTGTCAGTATCAGTCGGAGCATAATATTGTCTTGCAACGTAAAGTACTAAAGGATAAATATCAGTAACACTTATAGGGTTAATTGTATAAAAACTTGGCTGATCACCAATACCATCACCTTGCTCTCTGCCATTAGCACCATTATCTAAACCATAATAATCTGAATAAAAATTTCCGCCAATACAGGGACCACCAACAATGTTAGGCGTACCACAAGCATATGTAGTGTACCAAGTATTTCCTATATCATCATGAACGTTTGTAACTGTATTTTCAAAGTAATTGTCGTAAATGGTATTACCAGTACTAGTACTTGTTAAGTTTAAGCCGAACGTGTTATCCTTAACCCAATTAGTGTAAATTGTATTACTATCAGATTCATTAAGATAAAATGCACCACTAGTACTTTGAACATCGTTATTTGAGATTGTACATGAATCTACATTTTGTAAGTAAAAGGAAATCCCATTAGCACTGTCGACTTCGTTATTGTTAATTGTTCCGGAACTGAAATCAGTGATGTTAAATATGTTTAATGTATTACTATCAATGGTAGAACTAGTACTAGTAGTAAAATAGTTTGTTGCTAAAGTATTACTACTTAACATTACTGAATCAGAATTAGTGATATTGAAAATGTTAGTAACATTATTTTGTGAAAAGGTTAAACTATTACAGTAATCTACTTGAACATTATTGAATAAAGTATTGTTATTAACGCTTGAGCTAGGTACATTATTAAATTCTAAATCATTTTGTATCGTATTGTTAATTAATGTGATACTGTCACTACCATTAATTATCATACATGGGGCATTATTGGCGTTAATGTTGTTAAGATTTAAGTTCATACTAGAAGCGTTTACTGCTAAGAATCCGAAAGCACTAGTACTTAAGCTATTGTTAGTGAAAGTGTAATAGCTAGAGTTAGTTAAATAAATCCCATACGTGCTGGTCCCTGAACAGTTAGTGAAAGTATTGTTTGTAAAAGTGTTTGAAGATGAGTCTGTTGAGTATAGCCCATAATCACTGTGATGGTTCATGGTATTATTAATAAAAGTATTACTTCCACTATTACCTTTAATCCTAATAGCTTGTTGTGAATTGGTTAACTCGTTACTTTCAAAGACAGAACTATCGCTTGTACTGTGCAAGAAAACACTGTAAACATCACTGTCGTCAAGGACATTATTACTAACATTAGCATTATCTGAATTGACCAGATAAACGCCATGATAATTGTCTGTCATACTATTGTTATAAATCAAGTTATTATTGCTACCATAAGAGTAAATACCATAAAATTTCCTGTTAAGATCTATAACATTATCTGTGATATTAATTCCTTCTGAACTGATCATATAAACTCCATTATTATCATCAACAATAGTACTTTCATTGATTAAAGTTTCATTTGTTTGGTACAAGTAGATTCCATAAAAGTCGTTATCTTCTATTCGATTAGTTTCAATAATTTGAATTTCCCTACTATTAAGAGATTTAATCCCATAGTAAAAGTTAGTGATATTACAATTTCTAATAACAATATTTTCCCTGTTACTAATTGAAATTCCTGCCCCTACACCAGTACCATTAATATTAAATCCATTACAATCTAATGTTAAATCGTCTGCAGCGATAGTAATACCATCATCACCTGAGCAAGTAAGATCTTGTGACAAGATATAATCTTCAGATATTTCTACACAATCATCTAAAGAACCATCATCGTTAGTTAATGGTAAATAATCACCACCAGTAATACCGGTTGCATATGGGATATCTGTATCACCAACACCATCTCCAGTTTCATTGTAAGGGTATGTTCCACCACCCAAATCTTTACCTTCATAATCTGACCAGAAATTTCCGCCCGAAAATGTTCCGCCAATTATACTTACAGTTTCAGTAAATGAACTATTCCATTCATTAACACTACCATCATCCAAAGCATTGTTAGTATTTGAAAAAGCGTTATTGAAAATATTGTTATTTTCTGAAGTTACTAATTCTAAACCATATGTGTTTGATGTAAGGTTGTTAGTAGTTAATGTGTTATTGTATGATTGGTTAAGATATATACCCCAGCTGTTACTTGTCAGATTATTGTCACCAATAAAGCTATTGTTAACTTCTAAAAGAGATATTGCTGTATCAGTTTCGTTAATTCTAATACCGGTTATGTTAATACCAGTAGCAGGATCTATGTAAATACCTGTACTGAAATTAGTTATTAAACCATCTTGACCGAGAACCTTTATGTTAGAATAACTAGTAATATTAATTCCAATTCCACTGTCATTTCCAGTAATAGAGTATCCTGCTAAGTTAATTGTGATATCATTTGCCTGTACAGTGAAACAAGTACCGTTAGATTCTAGGTTTTGTGTAAGGGTTGTACTTTCTGTTAGATTTCCACAAGTAATAGGTAGTTCTAATAATGGCAGATAGTCTGCACCACCCGTTAAACTATTAGAATTATTGTAAGGAATTTGATCATCACCAATACCATCACTTGATATGTTCCAAGGAGTTGTATTGTAAGCTCCAGAGCCATTACCTGCATCTCCGCCAGTATAATCGCTCCAGAAATTTCCACCCCAACAAGAAACTCCAATTATGTTATTCTCACCAGTGTTACAATTGTAAGTTGTGTTCCATTCATTAGCACTACCATCATCCATTGCGTTGGTAACAGTACTGTTAACAAAATTGTTGTAAATTGTATTGTTTGTTGATGAGTTTATCTGGAACCCTATGGTGTTTGCATCAATAGTATTAGTAGAAACAAAACCATGATTTGATGAATTAGTATAAAGTACACCCATCCAAGACCCATTTATAGTATTCAAAGTCATATTAGAATAGTTGCTTCCGTGAAAATAAACACTTTGATTAAAGCCTTCAATAATACAATTCTTAAGAGTAAAACTGTCTTTGTTAGTTACATTTACTCCAATACCACTAGCATTACCTTTAATAGTATGACTATCACAATCAAGAGTAACGTCATCCCCAGTTACAGTAAAACAATTACCAGTAGTATCGGTAGCATTCACATCTGATGTCAAATCAATGCTGTGAGAGATAGTTCCGCATGAAACATTCCCAGCTACAGGAATTAAAGGTAACTCATCTCCACCATTGGTTATGTTAGTACCACTACTTTTCCAAGGAATAGTACCATTGTCCCCAATACCATCTCCAGAGATATCATCACCATCATAATCAGACCAATAGTTACCACCAAGATAGTCGCCATCAACGATGTTACCATCAGAAATATTTTTTGAAATATTCCAAAGGTTGTTTCCTGCATCTTGAGCATTTATTGCATTTCTTGAGATGTTGTTATTGTAAATTAAGTTATTATCAGAATTGTTCAGCATGATACCTTTAGTTGCATTGTAAATGTACCAACCTGAAAGATTATTGTAAGATGACCAGTTTATCCAAACGTTAATTGTATTATTGTACACTCTTAACTCGTCACCATAACCATAATTTGTGGTGTAAAAATTAGTATTACTTGAGTTATCAATAATTAAACCGTAAGGGTTATCAAAAATCTTTAACGTTGTTGCACTTTCAAGATAAGTGCCAGTTACATTATCAAGATGTATTCCAGTATAAAAGTTGTTCGTTACATTAAGTTTACCTAGGCCAACATCTTCAGAATGTTGAACATATATACCCTTAGTGTTATTATAAACTTGACTGTAATAACTATCCCTTCCACCAATTGTCACATTAGAATCTAAGATCCAAGCACCATAAGTATTGTTGTAAAATATTCCTTCAACATAACTATCCGAACTAGAACCTTCTATTTTAAGTCCAGCTTCAGAATTATTATAATAACTGTTTTCTAAATTGTTTGAAAATTCGCCAAAATCTACTGTAGTGGCATCAAGTACCCACAATCCAATTGAACTGTCGTAGAAACTGTTACTATTAATCATATTTCCTTTTGAATTATTGATTAAACAAGAGTAAGTGTTATTGAATGCATTATTACTTTCAATATAATTTATATCTGAATTATCAGAAAGGTAAATTCCAGCATACGTTTGGTTTCTAATTAGGTTACTAGAAATGTTATTATACCCACCACCATTAGCAGTAGCATCAGCAGTTCTTAACCATATACCTTTAGTTTGATATAATGTTGAGTGTTCATTAGTTATGTTATTAAGTGTTACCAAAGCCCCTTTACTATAATCACCTATATACACACCAGTGTCCATATTATCATGCACATTATTATCTTTTATAGTTACATTATCAGCATCTCTAACATAAATACCATATTTAAAACCTTCAATTTCACAACCTTCAACAGTAACATTGCTTACCCCAACAACTTCTATTCCCCTCATATCATCTTCACTCTCATTATTTCCGGCAAGCCTAGTCCCACCACATTTAAACACAGAATTGTCACATACAATAGCTATACCTTCACCACCGCTATCTGTAGCTAGATTAACATTAGGACATTCTACATTACCGCAAATAACTCCCGGCAACGCACAAGGATCTACTAAAGGATAATTATCACCTATTGGATCCGCTGCAGAAATCCCGCCAGCTTTGTAAGGGATACCAGAGTTACCAAAACCATCACCAGTACTATCTACGCCACCATAACTTCCCCAATAATTACCCCCAATGCAAGGTCCTCCAATAATGTTGGTAATATTTTCGTTGAAACATTGTGATTCAACTTTTTCTACATTCCAATAATTATAACTTGAACTATCACTACATGCCCCTGTACCATTTGAAAAGTTGTAAACAATATTATCCCAAATGTAATTTGCAGTATCACTCCAATTAACACCAGCATTATTCATGTCACTAATGTTAATACCACATGCAAGCCTTGATTCATTAGAGTTATTTATCCAATTATAAGTCAAATTGTTAAGAGACGCATTTTCAATCTTTATCCCATTAGTATTGTTCAATAATACGTTGTAAGGACCAATGTAATTGTTTTGAGATGTTGATTTTTTTATTAATATACCACTATCAAACCGATTAATGTTACAATTACGAACTGTAACGTTACTATGACTTTCAATTTTAATTCCAGAAAAACCAGCACAATTACTCATACAAGAGATTGTGTGATTCTGACAATCTAAAACAATGTTATCTGCTCCAATAATAAATCCATCTTCACCAGTACATTCATAATCATGGCCAATATTATTAAGATCTTCATTTACAGTGAGATTACAAACAGTCCTTGTCTGTATTCCAACCATTGCGCCAGTAATAGAATCGTCTTCGCCAGTTTCGCTTAACACATAAACGCCAGCAGAAAGGCCTAAAGCTACAGCTATAAGAATTGCAGTTAACAGTACCGACCCCTTTTTATTCATCAACATTGTTCCTCTTTAATGTACAACTGACTATATTGTTGTTGTAAACTCGCTCCCTCGGGCCCCTATTCTATATTAAATACTTTAAAATAGGAAATATTTTATTTATTTAAATGTTTGGATTGCCCGACGAATAGTTTATATTCGAACTTTTCAGTTCGTGATGTTCCTTTATCCTCATTTCTTTTTGTAAAGTTTTCATTTTCGATTTTCCTCAAAATCTACATACCAGCGATCTTTTTTTCGATCATATTTGAATACCACATTGTTCTTCTTATCCAGATTTAATTTGAAAAGAAGAGGCTTAGGAATAGTAGTTTCAAAAGAACTTCCTCGCTTGTACAGTTTACGTTTAAATTCCACTTTTTCTTAATTAACTTTCAGCTTATTTTCTATGAATTGCTGGTTGTTTTGAATACTTATTTTTTTGCTATTTATAAACCTTACTGTTTTGCTAATAAAAATACATACAAAAATACTTATTTTTTAGTTGATAATAATGTCAGCAGGACTATATTGTAGAATGAAAGGAAAGAAAAAAATATTAAAAATGAAAAAGAATTAATCCAAATACAAGCTAAACAGTTTCTCTCTTAACTCACTAATTTTGACTCTTTCCTGCTTAGTTGTATCTCGGTCACGTATTGTTACAGTATCATCTTTCAGAGAATCAGAATCTACAGTGATACAGAATGGAACGCCAATTTCGTCTGCCCTAGCATATCTTCGACCCACACTACCACTTTCATCATAGAAACAAGGATAACATGTTTTTAATTCATCAAAAATTGCCCGAGATTTCTTAACTAACTGTTCATCTTTCTTAACTAATGGAAAAATTGCACAATATGTTGGAGCCAAACGTTTAGGTAATTTCAGGACAACATTCCCACGCTCCTTATCATCACAGTAAGATTCTACCATGACTGCTAGGAAAGTTCGGTCCATACCAAATGTAGGTTCAATAACTTTTGGCACAACACGTTCTTTACTTTCTTCATCAAAATAACCTAATTTTTGTTTGCTTTCTTTAATATGTTGATTCAAATCATATTGACCACGATTAGCGTTACCAGCTAATTCTTTTGAACCAAAAGGATATTTGTAATCTAAATCAAATGTTGCCGAAGAATAGTGCGATAATTCAGTTTTAGTATGTTCCCTGATTTTCAAGTTTTCTTTCTTTAATCCTACTGAATATAGCCACATCACTTGTTCAGCTAACCAATATGCATGCCATTCATCTAACTTTTTAGCTTTCAGCATATCGCTGATAGTGGTTTCCTTCAAATCATCTTTTTCTTTATCTTGAGTTTCAGCATCTAAAAGCATTAATTTTAGTTGTTTATGTTCTTTCGTTAACAAAGCGCACTTATTTTCATTAGGATGGATAAAAAACTCAAATTCAGCAATAGTAAATTCCCTACTTCTAAACATAAAATCTCGTGGAGAAATTTCGTTCCGGAAACATTTACCGACTTGTGCAATTCCAAAAGGTAATTTTTGTCGAGTAGTTTCAGTAACAATCTTAAAATTGGTAAACATCCCTTGAGCAGTTTCTCCTCTCAAATAAGCAGTAGATTTCTTAGTTTCGTCTGCACCAGTAGACGTTTCAAACAATAGATTGAAATCTTTCAATTCTTCAAAACCACTTTTACATTTCGGACATTTGAGATTATGTTTTTCAATAAGCTTGTTGATATCTTCAATGGACTGTCCTTCAACGTTAAGACTGGTCTGATCTTCAATATAATGGTCAGCTCTTAACTTTTTTTTACATTTTGAACATGTTAAAACCAAATCGCCAAAATTGTCTAAATGTCCAGAAGCTTTCCAAACTTGCGGATGAGAAATGATGCTGGCATCTAAACCCACCATATTTTGTTTATCTTTAACAAACTGTTTCCACCAGCTAGCTTTCAAATTATTAAATAGTTCCACGCCTAATGGCCCATAATCCCAGAACCCGGCCATTCCACCATAAATTTCAGATGATTGGTAAACAAAACCTTTCTTTTTACAGAAGGTTGCTAAATCTTTAGTTGTAAGTGTCATTTTGTTAAGGTTAGCTGACGAGTTTATTAAGTTTTTTGTGTAATTAATAGAAAATTCATATCAAATATCCAATATCTTCTGCGCTCAAATTAAGTTCCTTTTCAAGCAAACTTGGATCAGCCTTAGCAAGAATAGGTTCCAGATAAACCATTTGTTGGTTAATACTCTTCTGAGAACCATGTAACGTTTCTTTTAATTTATCAACCAAAGCTTTCTTTTTCGCTTGACGCATTTTAGCTTGCCATATTTTTAACAAACGCATTGGTTGCCGATAACTGACAAAAGAAGTGTTACGTTCATCTTTACTTGATGATATGCCAGCACTTAGCAGATTATAAATGTAAACTAAGAACCGCCAATGTTGTCGACGCCTGATCCTACCCCTAAAAATGTCTGCACGTGACAAATGTTCGTACGCTTTCGCTAGTGCTTGCGGTGCAGTATACTCTTTAGGTAAATTTTCGTCCATCCACAATATAACTTTGTCTTGATCTAAATCAACATCGTCAAATGCTGCTAAAGCAGTTTGTGCTGAAGATGATTTGAATACTAAATTAAGTGCGTTGAAAATAGTATCTGTTCTTTTCCGATCAGACAAATGTGTTACTTGGTCAAACTCAATATGTCCTTGTGGTGTTAAAGTTTGTAGATCTAATAATGCTGCTCTTAAGTCACCATCAGCTTGTCTAGCTAAACTGTTAATTGCCTTTTCTTCATAAGTAACATTCTCTTGTTCACAGATCCATTTCAAAGCGTGAGCAACACTACGATATTCTAGTTTATGATATTCTATCATTAAAGATTTTTTTCTAAGAGCTTTAAACTTAGAATCGAAAGGATCGTTAGATGTCATGATTACTGGAAATGACGATTTATCTAACGCTTTTGCCAGCTCTGGAATACCGCCCCGATCTTTCATACCAGAAAAGTTGTCAATTTCATCTATCAAAATAACTTTAGGCTTAAAAAACAACGATTGTTGGCCCATTGCTGACCTTAAAAACTCGCCAAGAGCTTTTTTGTTCCTTAAATCAGAAGAATTAATTTCTAAAATGTCGTAATCTAACTCTTTTATTATCGCGTATACTGACGAAGTTTTACCGTTCCCAATCGGCCCATAAATTAACGCAGCTTTTTCTTTCCTTTGCTTATAATTCTGGACAAAATCTTTCAATTGTGCTACAGCTTTGTCCTGGCCGAATACTTGTTCAGTATTATTCGGCGCGTATTTTAGAGTAAAGAGGGTCATGGGATCTTAATATAACTTAGAATTTTAAAGGTTTGTGGTAGTGGAGTTGGAAGAAGAATAAAATAATTAATCTAAAGGTAAAATAAAGTCTCTTTCAATGTTATATTTTTCTTGAGCTACACTTGGTACTATTTCTCTTAATTGAGTCGCAATCTGATCATATATTTGTACGCCACCAGGAGCTTTTGCAGTATACTTGAAAATGTGATCTGAATCTATATATTGAGTCTCTACCCTTTCTCTGGGGTTGTATCTTAGATCAATTTTTAATAACAATTCTTTTTTTGGTAACAACATATCAAGAAATGTTTTTAATTTTGTTTTTTCGCCTCTTCTTTTTTCTATTCTGTAAACTTTCAATATATCTGTAGTATCTCTACTTCCAAGTTCCTTTCTAGATTCTGATAATAGGTGGAATGATCTTCGATTATGTTTGATTAATATTTTGTATGTAGGAAAAAGGTTATTTGCTGTCAATTGTAATAGTTGTTTAATGTTATTTGTTACATCACTATATCTTTTTCTTTTTAATGCTACCTTAATGTGTTTAGTGTTACCAATATTATTCCTCTCTACCAGATCTAAAATATCTTGATCACTTGGCATTATTACTCCTAATGCTTGTTCTACATATTCAGGTGGTGTATCATAAAACGTATGTGCCATTTCACAAACATCATCTAATGTTGTAACTGCATGTTCTGGTTCTTGAGATGATGAAGATAATCTAAGTTCTATTTCCGCTATCTTTTCTTTGTCTTTTATATTTAATTCTAATTGATGTAATTGTCTTGCATAAATTAACAAATCAAGAACCCTATCATCTGGCACATCTCTTTGACCCAATATTGAACTTTCTTGTTTAATTAATGCTGTTCCAGTTGATGGCTTACTCCCCATAAAAAATCAGACCAACCTATTTTTTATAAATCTTTTGTTATTTTAGAGTAGTTATTTGGGAAACAAATTAAAATATATAGTTACCAGAAGAGTAATATTAAAAAACAAAAGAAATTTAATGCACACTGTTCAAAAAGAGGTTACCCTAATGAAACCAATCCCATTAAAGCTAAGTTATGATGATGTTTTACTAGTGCCTAAAAAGTCAATAGTATTTTCTCGTAAAGATATTTCTACTAAAACTAAATTCAGTCGTCGGATTGATCTTAATATCCCCATAGTTAGCGCTAACATGGACTCGGTTACAGAATCCGATATGGCAATAGCTATGGCAAGGTTGGGCGGTATCGGAATAATTCATCGGTTCATGGGTGCCATTGAACAGGCTGAAGAAGTTGAAAAAGTTAAACGAGCAGATAATCTGTTAATAGAAAAACCATACATGATCGCTCCAAACCGAACTCTTGCCGATGTCAAGAAAATGATGAACGAGAAAGGTATCCATGGTTTACTAGTTGTAGAAAATAATCAATTACAAGGTATAATTACTGACAGGGATGTAATATTTCGTAATAATGATACTGCCCTTGTAAGTGAGTTAATGACACCATTCCCAAAATTGTATACTGGCTGGGAAGGCATTTCTGTTGATGAAGCAAAAGACATTTTTAAAATATCCAAAATTGAAAAGTTGCCAATAATTAATGATAATAAGGAATTGAAAGGTTTGATTACACAAAAAGATATTATTAAAGTTGAAAAGTATCCTATGGCAGCACGTGACAGGAAAGGTAGGTTACTTGTCGGAGCAGCAATTGGGGTTAAAAGTGATTTCTTGGACAGAACTAAAGCATTAGTTGATGCAGGGGTTGATGTTATAGTAATTGACGTGGCTCATGGACATTCTATTCGTGTAATTGATGTTTTGCAAAAAGTTAAGAAACATTTTCCTGACATTGACGTTATTGCTGGTAATGTTGCTAGTGCAGAAGCCACCAAAGATCTTATAGAAAATGGTGCAGATGGAATTAAGGTTGGCGTTGGTCCAGGTTGTTTTGCTGCAGGAACAAGAATATTAATGGCTAATGGAGTTTATAAAAATATTGAAGACATCAATCCTAGAGAAAAAATAATTAACAAAGATGGAATGCCAGTAAAAGTTAAAAAGTCTTTTTGTACTGGGATTAGAAAGGTAAGTAAACTTAGAAATTCTATCTTTTATCAAGACACATTTGTTACTCCAGACCATAAATTTTGGGTTGGCGATCTAAACACTTCATCAAGGAAAACTTTGGCAAGCAGAGGTTATGCTTATCTATTAAATCAAAAAAGTAAAACAATTCCAAAAAAATCAAAGTATAAATGGAAAAAAGTCAAGGATTTCAAACAGGATGCTTTATTAATGCCAAAGAAGATCAATTTCGAGTTTGAAGAAACTTTTGAAGTTAAACTAAAAAAACGTGTTAAAGGTAATTGGAGAATCGGATATACTTATGCAACTGATGTTATTCTTAAACCTTGTTATGAATTAGGTTATATTTTTGGCACATTTCTTGGAGATGGATCATCACACACAGCGGTTCACAAAGGATCACACATTGGTTCTGTAAGGTGGTATTTTGGTAAAAATGAAAAGAGAATCGCAAATAAACTTAATAAGTGTTTATTTAAGGTGTTTAGTAAAGAGGCTAAGATTCAAATCAAAAGTAACATCATCCAACAGATATTATATTACAAACCTTTTGCAGATTTTTTACAAAAGTTTGGCAAGAAAGAAAAAAAACATTTACCTGACAAGTATTTAATAAATAATAGAAAATATTTACAAGGAATACTTGATGGTCTCGTTGATAGTGATGGATATAAAGAGCCACAAGGTAGAACCAGGTTTTGTAACACTTCTAAAAGGCTCATAGAGTTATTTAATATTACTAGTTATTTATTAACAGGGGTGTTTCCAAACAATCTTAAGAAAGGAATAAATGTTGGTGGACTTAATTACAAAGATGTAAATTGTTTCAATCCTGCATACCTCTCTGAAATTATTAACACAGGTAAAAAAAGATTGACTAAGGATTATCAAGCAATAAAGTTACTAGAAATTCAAGAAACAGAAATGAAAGTTGAAGTATATGATTTAGAAGTTGATTGTCCAACACATAGTTTTATTGCAAATAATGCAATTGCACACAATTCTATATGTACCACAAGAATAGTTTCTGGTTCGGGTGTTCCACAATGTAGTGCAGTAATGGACTGTGCAGAAATTGCTCGCGATCTGGGCGTACCGATAATTGCTGATGGTGGAGTTAAAGTTTCTGGCGACATATCTAAAGCTATCGCTGCTGGAGCGTCAACTGTTATGATAGGTAGTTTACTTGCTGGTACTGATGAAAGTCCAGGATTGATGACAATACGTAATGGTGAGAAATTTAAAGTAAGTCGTGGTATGGCATCGTTCGGTGCAGCTATGGGTCGGCGTAACAGAGAAAAACAAAAGTTAAGTAAAGATTTAGAAGATGTTGTCCCAGAAGGCGTAGAAGCGGTAGTGAGGTATAAAGGTAAAGTTGCAGAAGTTGTTGCTCAGTTAGTTGGTGGGTTACGTAGTGGGATGAGTTACTGTGGTGCAGATTCTGTTCCAATGATGCATGAAAAATCAGAGTTTGTAAGGATCAGTGGCGCCGGCATGCGGGAAAGTAAGCCGCATGATGTTAATTTAGTTTGATTATTCTTGCTGTATAAACATAATTATTTCTTTAGTAAGATTTTAATATACTGAGATAATTAAGTTAATTTGATGAATTATGCTAAGATTTTGAAAAAAGTGTTTTATTCCATGATAGGGATTTTTGTTTTGATATTATGCTTTTTTGTTGTACCTTTTTCAGACACATTAAGAAGAACATTATTTCCCTATGCAGGACTATTAGGTTTAGCATTTCTCATACTAGGAATTATGTTAATTGTTTTTACGATAAAGGCTAAAGTTAAAGGAAAGTTAAAAGTATTTCTTATTCTGGTTGGTGGTTCAGCAGGGATGGTTCTGGTTTCTGTACTATTACACAACTTAGTTTATGCTTTAGCTATTGTTAGCGAAAATATTGTTTGGTTAAGTTGGTTGTTTGAATTCCTTCATGGTACGTTCTTTATCATTGGTTTGTTAGTTTGCCCAATAGTGTTTATTGTTGGAGTGGTGGGAAGTATTGTGATGTTTTGTAAGAAGAATTAAACATATAATGATAACTAAAACAAATAATATTGAGTATAATAAAAATTACTTATTCTTCCCATAAACAAAGATTTCTGTTTTGAACAACCTTTTTCTTTTAGAATACTTTGCTTGTAAGCCAGTTTCCTTGAAGAGTTTAAGCATTTGTTTCTTATCTTCAACTAACAAAGCATTAGGTGTCATGTTCAAAAAAGTGCTTTTAATGTAAAAACAGAACTTACCTTTTTTGTTTAAGACTGATTTAACATCATGTATGAAATAAGGTACATCTTTAGCATATCCTAAATCATTGAATGAAAGGAAAGTGTCAACTTTCTTAACTGTCTTAGGAACTTTCAGTGATCTTAAAAGGAAAGTGTCAATATGTTTCTTGTTTTCTTTAGAAATGTTTTCTTTAAAAATTTTCATTTCTTCCTTAGATTGGTTAGCAACATAAATGTGTTTGAATTTTAATTTATTTTTTAGTATAGTTTGCGTGAACGCGCCCATTGGCGAATTGAAAATTAATATTTTCTTATTTTTATTTAAAGGGCCCACTAATTTGATTATTTTATTGAAAGTAAATTTAGGTAAAGGAAGTTTATGATAATGATGCATAAGTTTAGCGATCATGTTTCTACGTAAAGTAACATACTTCTTATCATAGAACATTTCAATAGCAAAATATGCTGGTATTCCAAATGCCATAAGTCCGCCAGATATTCTTAATATGTCTAAAGCACCATGTGTTTCTTTGATGAACATGATTAATAAGAAAACCATAAACAATACTGTAATGAAAGGGCCGACTTTACCAAAAACAACTTTGTATGGTCTTTTCAATTCCGGTTTTTTGAATCTCAGAATAACTACGCTCATTAGAACTGCTGAATAAACTATTAAGATTAAAGGGATCAACATGTGCAATAACATTTCGTACGATCCTGCACCAACTATTACTAATATCGAAACTACTAATGCTTGAAAAATTATTGAAATGTAAGGACTTTTATTTTTAGGATGAATTTTTGCAAATTGTGTGAAAAATAATTTATCTTCAGCAATTGACATTAATAATCTTGGTGCTGTAACTATCCAACCGGCAGTTGCGCCAATAACCGAAATGAAGATAAGGATCGTGAAAATTATACCACCAACTAATCCAAAATGTGCTTCTCCCAAATCTCTTAATGGTGCTACTGATTCAGAATATTCATTCCAAGGTATTGTTCCCATAGCAGTGAATGCTAGGAAGAAAGATAATAGAGCTATAACTAAAGTACCATAAATTAACGCCTTTGGCATAATTTTAGTAGGATTTTTTGTTTCTGCAGCCAGAAAAATTGCACTTTCCCAACCAAAAAAAGTTTCTGCAATAAAGAATATTGCTAAAATAATGCTCATTGTCGGAAAAACAAAGAATGGATCTAAATTACTTGTTTCGAAGTTGATAAAACCAGGTATGATGATAGCAATTACTGCTGTTAAAGTGATTAAAGCAAAAGTTACTAACACCACAGTAGATGTTTGCATTCCTCTAAATGCTACGTAACTGAACGCTATAATTAAAGCGATAGCTATTGGAATGTAAGAGAAAGAGTATTTTATAGGAATTAAGTATTGGAGCGCACCTAATAAAAGCATAGCTATAGTAACACTACCCGCAATAGATGTTGTCCAACCAATTACAAACGACCAGAACCTGCCATAAGATTGTTTAGCGAACTCGTAAACTCCACCAGCTTTTGGAAACATTGAAGTTAGTTCAGCGAAACACATTGCAATGTATACTGAAATTAAGGAAAGGACACCCCAGGAGATTAAAGATGCTGGACCGGCATGTTTAGCGCCAGCTGAAGTTAGGAACCAGATTCCGGTACCCATAATAGAGTTTATTGTTATTAATAAAATTACTTTGAAGCTTAACGTTTTCTTTAATTCTTTTTCGTGAGGTTGGACTTTTCTGATCTTAGTTTTCTTAACGTATTTTCTTGTTCTCAAGAACCTTGGCGCTCTAGCACCGAACCTTAAGAGTCTTAAAAGCCTGCCATACCTTGCAAATCTTGCAAACTTAGCTATACTGGAGATTAACCTTACTCCTCTTAATGCTCTGATTAAAACCAGACCTTCAATTCCTAGGAAAATTAAGTTAAATGGAATTGTTGCGATAATGTCCAAGAAATGTTTTTTTACGAATGGGATAAATTTAGGTGTTTCAAACCATCTGAAGTAAAGGTCGATTGCGAAGATTATGATAACATAAATATCAAAAACGTCAATGAAGAAAGCTGTTCTTGAGCTGATATTATAGAACAGCTCAATTATTGTTACAATTAATAGTAGAACTAATGATGGTGGAATTAGTAACTGTATTACTTTATCTAATTTGTTCTTACGCATCATCCACCTCTTCTAGGTAAGTAATATCTTATCATTTAAAAATGTTGGGGGTGGTGGGAGATTTAACGTTGGAATTATGCGAAGTGGCGAAGCCATTTGGGTGAGTAACGCAGGGGCTTTGATGCCCCGAGTAACGCAACCGCATAATTCCTGTTATACGTAGCA
>Ga0233437_1000207_pt1 | contig 143561 bp, 136 predicted proteins | sample SI_122_August201_FD_182714 | JGI IMG/M metagenome (GOLD analysis project Ga0233437, IMG submission 182714) | Seawater microbial communities from Saanich Inlet, British Columbia, Canada - SI_122_August2016_200_MG | ecosystem: Environmental > Aquatic > Marine > Inlet | place: Canada: British... | reverse complement strand
GAGATAAAAGCAAATGGGTAAAATAAAAAATTTAAAAGTTCAGGAAAATGCCAAAGAGCTTCGTAAAAATCTTACATCAGCAGAAAGATTTTTATGGAGCAAGATAAAAGAAAAGCAATTGGGCTATAAATTTAGAAAGAACATATAATAAAAAAATATATAGTAGATTTTATATGTTTAGAGAAAAATCTTATAATAGAATTAGATGGTGGGCAACATAACGAACAAACAAAAGAATATGATGAAAAAAGAAATTTAATTTTAAATAAAGAAAATTATAAAGTTATAAGGTTTTGGAATAATGATGTTTTGAAAAATATAGAGGGAGTGGTTTTAGAAATTAACAAATACCTTAAAGCACCCCTACCCGCTAATCCTTCGGATTAGTCGCCCTTCCCCATCAAAGGGGAAGGAAAAAAACAGGGTTAAATAAATTTTAGGAGTAATATTATGTGTGGAATTATCGGTATAGAAAATAATAAAAATGCTTCAGCTATGGCTTATCTTGGCTTATTTAGTTTGCAACATCGTGGGCAGGAAAGTGCCGGCATAGTTACTTATGAAGAAGGCGAAATTAATTATTATCGTCGTATGGGTATGGTTCAAAATATTTTTTCTTCAGATAAGTTGGATAAACTTGTCGGCAATACAGCAATAGGGCATGTAAGATATTCTACCGCTGGTAAAAGTCACGAACAAAATGCTCAGCCGTTTTTCTTTAAATGTAAAAAGGGTATGGTTAGTATCGCACATAATGGTAATTTAACCAATGCTAAAACTCTTCGTAAAAATTTAGAAAATGAAGGCGCAATATTTCAACATAGTTCCGATACTGAAGTTATTGTACATTTAATAGCTCGTCAAAAAGGCGATATAGAAAAAGCTATAGAAAAAAGTTTACAACAAGTAGAAGGTGCTTACTCTTTAATCATAGTTTACGAGGATAAACTTATTGCCGCAAGAGACCCTTATGGCTTTAGACCTTTAGTACTTGGTAAACAAGATAAAACTTATATGATAGCATCTGAAACGCCTGCAATAGAAGCAATGGGTGGTAAATATTTAAGAGATGTTAAACCAGGTGAAATGGTAGTAATTAAAAAAGGTAAATTAAAAAGTTATCAAATTCAACCAGCAGAAAAAGATTTAAAATTATGTGTTTTTGAACAAGTATATTTTTCTCGTCCAGACAGCATTGTTTTAGGCAGAAGTGTACAACAAGCACGGCTTGATATGGGTAAATATTTAGCAAGTCAAATGAAAAATGTTAAAGCAGATATGGTAGCACCAGTGCCAGATAGCGGAATGTTTGCCGCACTTGGTTTTGCAAAAGCTTCGGGGATAGATTTCCAAATGGCACTTGTAAGAAACCATTATGTTGGACGATCTTTTATTAAGCCAACACAAAAATTGCGAGAAGAAGCTGTTAAAATGAAACTTTTCCCAGTATCAGATACCGTTAAAGGAAAAGATATTATTTTGATTGACGATTCTATAGTTCGTGGTACAACATCAAAAAAATTAGTAAAAATTTTAAAAGAAGCAGGTGCAAGAAAAGTGCATATGGCGATATCTAGCCCGCCGATAATTTCGCCTTGTTTCTATGGCATAGATACCCCAAATAGACAGGAACTTATCGCCGGACACAAAACTATAGAAGAAATAAAAAAATATATAGGTGTGGATAGTTTAACCTATCTTACTAAAGAAAATTTAATTAAAGCAGCGGGCGAAAATAAATATACTGGTTTTTGTTCAGCATGTTTTACGGGCAAGTATCCAACAAAAATAGATAAAAAATATTTAGGAAAATAAAAATGAATGTATTGTTAATTGGTTCAGGTGGAAGAGAACATGCAATTGCATATAAACTTTCAAGTAGCAAAAATTTAACACAGCTTTTTTGTATGTCGGGTAATAGCGGTATGAAGGGTTTGTGTGAATTAGTGGAAGGTTCGCCAAGTAATTTTGCAACAGTGTTAAATTTTTGCAAAGAAAATAATATAGAGCTTGTTATCGTCGGACCAGAACAACCCCTAGTAGATGGACTTGCAGATTTTTTAATAGAAAACGGTATAAAAACTTTCGGTCCAACCAAAGCAGGTGCGATGCTTGAAGGTAGCAAAAAGTTTAGTAAAGATTTTATGTTAAAACACGAAATACCAACAGCAAAATATAAAACATTTATGGCATCAACCGATGCAAAAGCAGATTTAGATAATTGGAATTATCCTTTAGTAATAAAAGCTAGCGGTTTGGCTGCAGGTAAGGGTGTGATAATTTGTCAAAACCTACAAGAAGCCGAAAAATGTATTGAAGATTTAATGGACCATAAAATTTTTGGTTCATCTTCAGATACAATTTTAATAGAAGAATTTTTGGAAGGTAAAGAAGCATCTTTAATAGCGTTTATCGACGGTGATAATTTCCTTCTGACACCAACCAGTCGCGACCATAAACGGCTTGGTAATAATGATGAAGGTCCAAATACTGGCGGTATGGGTGCTTATAGCCCCGTGGCAGATGTTTCTGAAGAAATTATTGAACAAGTTAAAACAGAAGTGTTTGAAAAAGTTTTATCAGGCTTAAAAAAAGACGGCATAAATTATTGTGGTGTTTTATATGCAGGTTTGATGTTAACAAAGGACGGTCCAAAAGTTTTAGAATTTAATGTAAGATTTGGAGACCCCGAAGCACAAGTAATTCTTCCTATGATAAAAAACGATCTGCTAGATTTAATGCTAGCCTGTTGCGATAAAAAATTAGCAGAACAAAGTATCGAAATTTTGCCAAAATCTGCCCTTACCGTAACGATGGCAAGTAAGGGTTATCCGCAAACATCAAGTAAGGGAGATATAATTGAAGGCTTGCAAAATTTCGACGATAAACAGCTAGAAAATGGCGATACAACAATTTTTCATGCAGCCACAAAATGCGAAAACGATACTTGGCAAACCAACGGTGGCAGAGTTTTATATGTAACAGCAATGGCAGATAATTTGGAAAGTGCAAGAGAGAAAGTTTATCAAGATATAGAAAAAATAAAATTTGAAGGTTCGCAATATAGAACAGATATTGCAAAAAAATAAGGAGCATTTTATGACAGTAAAAAACAAAAAAGTATTAATAGTAATGGGAAGTGATTCTGATATGCCAGTTATGCAAAAAGCATCAGATGTTTTAAAAGAATTTGGCGTAGAATTTGCAATTAAAATAGCATCAGCACATAGAAGTCCAAACTTCACACACAAACTTATTAAAGAAGCAGAAGAAGGCGGAGTGGAAGTCTTTATTGCCGGTGCAGGTATGGCAGCACACTTAGCGGGTGTTGTGGCAAGTGTAACAGTTAAGCCAGTTATTGGTGTGCCAATTGCTAGTGGCAAGTTGGAAGGCGAAGATGCACTTTATTCCACAGTTCAAATGCCATCGGGTATTCCAGTTGCAACAGTTGCGATAGATGGCGCTAAAAATGCTGGGTATTTAGCAATATCAATTTTAGCTACTTGTGATGAAGATTTAAATAAAAAACTTTTAGAATACAGAAAAGCGCAAGAAGAAAAAATAATAGAGAAAAATAAATAGGAAAATATATGTCAACTTACAAGAAAGCAGGTGTAGATATCAATTTAGGTAATCAATTTATTGATATTATCAAACAAAAAACAAAAAAACTTCCTTATGCAAAAGCGATTGGCGGTTTTGCGGGATTATATCAAGTTCCATTCAATAAAGATTGGTTTTTGTCAGCGGGAACTGATGGTGTCGGCACAAAATTAAAACTTGCTTTTCTACTTAAAAAACACGACACTATCGGTGTAGATTTAGTCGCAATGTGCGTGAACGATTTAATAGTAAACGGTGCAACACCTTTATTTTTCCTAGATTATTATGCAACAGGAAAACTAAACCTAAAAGATTCCAGTCAAATAATGGACGGCATAGTTGAAGGCTGTAAACAAAGCAGTTGTGCGCTTCTTGGTGGCGAAACTGCAGAGATGCCGGGCTTCTACCAAAAAGGCGAATACGACTTAGCAGGTTTCGCTGTTGGAATGGTTCATAAAAAAGATATTATTTGTGGTAAAGATATTAAAGAAGGCAATGTTATTTTGGGCTTAAAATCGTCTGGGTTTCATAGTAATGGATATTCTCTAGTAAGAAATGTTTTTAAAGGTGCAAAATTAAAAAAATACGCTAAACAATTATTAACACCAACAAAAATTTATGTAAAAGATATCGAAAAAGCTAAAAATATTTTAGCTAGAAAAGGACAGAAAATTTTAGGTATTAGTCATATAACTGGTGGTGGCTTGTTGGAAAATATTCCAAGAGTTTTACCAAAAAATGTGGATGCTATTATCAACACAAAAAGCTGGACACAACCAAAACTTATGAAAGAACTTGCTACCCTTGGTAAAGTTAAAGGTAATGAAATGTATAAAACATTTAACATGGGTATTGGTATGGTGTTAATAGTTAAAAAATCGTCTGCAAAACACCTGTTAAAAAGTATGTCAGGTATCAAAGAAATTGGTTATATAACGAAAGGTAAACGAAAGGTAATATTAAAATAAAATGAAAAAAATTGTAGTTTTCGCTTCTGGTACAGGTACAAATTTCAAAGTTTTATTAGATGCTTGTAAAAGTGGCGAAATTAATGGCGAAATAATTTTACTTATCACAAATAAGCAGGATATTGGTGCATTAAAAATCGCTGAAGAGGGGGGAATAGAAAGTAAAATTATTTCGCCTAAAACAGACAACTACGAAAATATTTTATACGAAATTTTAAAAGAAATTAAACCAGATTTAATTTGCCTAGCAGGTTATTTATTAAAAATACCACAACAAATTTTAGAAATTTGTCCAATAATGAACATTCACCCAGCACTACTACCAAACTATGGTGGTAAAGGTATGTATGGTGCTAAGGTTCATCAAGCTGTGTTAGATTCAGGTGATAAAACTACTGGTGTAACAGTTCATTTTATCGACGAAGAATACGATAAAGGCAAAATAATTTTACAAGAAAAAATAGAAATTGCAAAAGGCGAAACAGTTGAAAGTTTAACCGCTAAAATTCAGCAGGTGGAACATAAAATTTACCCAAAAGCTGTAAAATTATTTTGCAATAAAAAAGCGGAGATTTAAAAATGAAAATAAAACGAGTTTTAATATCAGTGTCAGACAAAACAGGCATTGTAAAATTTGCAAAAAGTTTACAAGAGTTGGGTGTAGAAATTATTTCAACTTCTGGCACATCTAAATTATTAAAAGAGAACGGTGTTAAAGTTGTAGATATAACAGACATTACCAATTTCCCTGAAATGTTAGGGGGGAGAGTAAAAACTTTAAACCCTAAAATATTTGGTGGCATATTATATCGACGAGAAAACGAACAAGATAACAAACAAATTGCAGAGCAAGAAATTAAACCAATAGATATGGTTGTAGTAAATTTATATCCGTTTGCAGAAACTGCAAAAAACTTTAATAGTGTTTTTGAACAAGAAGTTATAGAAAAAATAGACATTGGCGGGCCGTCCCTTTTGCGAGCATCTGCAAAAAACTTTAAAGATGTTTCAGTTATCTGTAACCCGCAAGATTACACAGAAATTTTAAAAGAATTAAAAGAAAATAAAGGCGAAATTTCGCTTGATACCAAAAAACTTTTGGCATCAAAAACATTTAAACACACAGCTGTTTATGATGCACAAATTTCAACAAAATTTGACACTAGTTTATCTCAAGAATTCCCCGAGCAGAAGGTAATTGTACTAAATAAATTACAAAACTTAAGATACGGCGAAAATCCGCATCAAAATGCATCATTATATTCGCAGGGGGAGAACTTTTCGTTCAAACAATTACACGGGAAGGAACTTTCCTACAATAATATATTAGACGCATTTGGTACATGGGATGCAGTGAGCGATTTTGAAGACCCTGCTTGCGTAGTTTTTAAACACGGTACACCTTGTGGTATAGGAAAAGCGAGCAAGGGGGAAAAACTTTATGACGCATTTTCCCGTGCATGGGAATGCGATCCGTTATCTGCTTTTGGTGGTATAGTTGCTGTCAATAAAGAGCTTGATGAAGATATTGCAGAAAAACTTTCTAAAGTATTTGTAGAAGTTGTTTGCGCGCCAAGCTTTAGTAAAAAAGCAGAAGAAATTTTAACAAAGAAAAAAAATATCCGTTTGCTAACAAGGGATGTTGAAGTATCAAAAAATTTATGGTTCAAATCTGTTGGAGATGAAGTTCTAGTAACCTATCCTAACGGTAAAGTTTTCGGGGATAAATTTGAATGTGTAACAAAAAGAAAACCAACAAAAGACGAAGAGGAAGCATTAAAATTTGCATGGGCAAGTGTTAAGCATATTAAATCTAATGCGATAGTTTTAACCACAAAAAATGCTTCGGTTGGTATTGGTGCTGGGCAAATGTCTCGGGTGGATAGCAGTATGGTGGCATCAAAAAAATACGAAACATTTTTGAAAGAAAATAGTAAACCAGAAGTTTTAGTTTTAGGTTCTGATGCATTTTTTCCTTTCCAAGATGCTGTTGATATGGCTGTTTCAATGGGAGTTTCTGCGATAATTCAACCAGGTGGATCTGTTCGAGATGATGAAGTAATTAAGGCTTGTAACGAGCACGACATTTCAATGGTTTTCACTGGTTTAAGACATTTCCGTCATTAAACAAAAATTAAAAATAGAGTTATTTTGGATATATTAAAGGGGGAGTTTTTATAAACTCAATTTTTAGTGCTTTTTCACGCTTTTCCCATTTTTTCTTATTTTTCCTAAAAAACTAGTTTTTGCCAAAAACACGATTTGCCGTATTTTGATTTGGGGGGTACTTTAGTATACCCAAATTTGAATTTGAAATTTGGCATTTTCTTTAAATGTTGAAATTTTTGAAAATTACAATGACAGTTTTTATTGAAAAAAGAAAAATAAATATCTAAGTCCGCAAATTAGATATAAAATTTTATAAAAACCAAAAAATAGCGATAATTTTTCGCGAAACGCTATTTTAAATCTATAAATAGTGTTAAATTTGTATAAAAAACCTTTACAATATAAGGATTTTTAGCTTTTTTATGATATTTGCTATAGGTAGCTATTTCCTCATTGTCTACATGCTCGAGGTTGATTTGGGGGGTACTAAAATATACCCGCATTTAATCTGAGGCATATAATTATATGCTCTATTTTAATTTGGGGCAACCCAAAGCATCCACAAAATTCTAAACCCAAAAATAAATTACCAAAAATGTTAAAGGTCAAAAAAAAAGAACAATTATATAACATCATTTAGTTAACATAATAATAATTATACCAAGTAAGGTTTTTTACAAGCTTTTTCCCCTTTTATGGATATATGCTATATTTGAATATATTGTGTTTTCAGAGGATAAATAGGGTGTTTAGCACTCTTGAAAAGTTTGTTTTCGAAAAGTGGGGTTATTTCCTATATATTTTTTTCTTTTATGAAGTTTTCTGCAAGCACGAGAGCTTTGGCCAAGCCCTTTTGAGAGAGAGAATAGCGTCTATTTCGTTTTGTGCCTCTTGATACTATGGTGTTATCGTCGATAAAGTCGTTTAGCACTCTGTCCAACCTAGAGGTAATATGACCGGACTTCTTAATGCATTTAGACAGCATTAGCGCACTCAGCTCTTTCTTATTTAACAGGTATTTGGATGCCCCAAGTATCAGCAAAGCCGAATTTTGAGCGATTTTGGGTTTTTGGTATAGTATGGCATACCCATTTTTTGTGTCGGCTAGTTTGTTCCAAATTCCCACGATGTCTTTTTCATCTAAATTATAACCAAAGCCGTTTGAGTTTTCGGTCGTAGTTTCTTCGGTAATATGCGGTTTGTTTTTTAGATTTTTAAGCATACCGGAAGTTTCTTTTGCTAGCTGAGAAATTATATTTTTTGTTAAAGTATTTTGAATATTTTCTGCAAGCTCACCTTCTTTAGAAGCGATATCTTTAAGGTTTTTTACCTCTTTTTTAGAGCCAGATAGAAGCTGTAAAAACTCTTTTTTTTGACTTTCTATGAAGGTTTTGTCGCCTTGTGCCTCAAATTCCATACCGCTTAAAAGGCGTATTTTTAGCCTGTAATTTTGATCGTTTTTTGTGTTATTTTCGCTCATTTCATTCACTTTTCCTCATAAATTTCAACAGCTTTAGTCATATAATAGCATATAAATTCTTTTAATGTCAATATATGACACAACGTAAACACACTATATGTCATAAGTAGTTGATAACCTGTGTATATCTCCTGGAATTCCCTCATTTTTTGCTGTATATTAATAAATGTAAATATTATTAAATGACGGTTAATGTCCTAAAACTGGCATACTAAAATATCTAGAAATGCTTAAAATTAAGCTTTCCCCTCCCCCTACCCACACAAACCCTTTTAAAAACAAAAAAAACAGCCCAAACCAAGTGTTTGGGCTGTTTTTTAATATAAAGAAATTTGCTTGGTTAAGTAAATTTCTTTAATTAAAATTATAGGTTACGGTAAGACCGCTCTTTTGTATTGTGGATCCTATATTTGGTGAGTAGACAGCTTTGCTTGCTTCGCCGTCTTCAAATTTGGCATAAAATAATTTTAGACACAAATCTTTATAAAAATATTTTAGACTTGCATTTAATTCTTGTCCCAGCTCTGTAGAAGGTGTTATATAGGAGAGGGGTTCTACTACATTAAAATTAAAAATGTCTAGAGAAAAGGTAAATCCTTTAATAAATTTCGTCGATATATCTACCCCGATATTTTCTACTTTTAAATTGGCTAAACTATTTGCTTGCAATCCGTAGGTAGTGGATACTTGCCGAAGATATCCAAAGTTTTTCAGTGAATCTCTGTTTAGGAAAATTTCGCCAAGTTCTAGGTACGGATTTATAGGTTCAAATTTTTCTAGCACGGTACTTGTATCAGCATTTTCCCCCGAACCTTTAGCATAAAGCAATCTAAGTTTTGTGTCAAACAAACTCCCCTCTTCTAAGCGGGAATATTTTATAAATACTGCATCGCCGTCGTAATCTTTTGTGTTCAAGGTGGATGTTCGTGTACCCTTACTAAGTGTATAAGATGTTATAAAATTATTTTTATTCCCGTTATATTCAAGTTCTATCCCCGGGGTTTTAATTTCTTTTTGGTAATGAGTAGTTTTATCTTTCTTTGTGAAAAGGTAAGTGTTAAGTTTGATTTGTTCTTTTATATTAATGCCTAATTTTAGACCAGATATTTTTGCATCTGTTTTTGTTTCATCGTAATATTCGTTTTCGTCGATACCATAGACTCCATTTAAAGTAAATATTTTAAACTTTGCATTTAGTTCTGTTCCATCTAAACTTGTTATAAATGGCGAATAAGTTATGGAATGTGTGCCGTAATAAATTAGATAATCTCCCCCTTCCCTTTCGTTATAATGCATTCTGCCGAGTTTTAGATTTATATTATCTTCGCCGATTAACACATTTGCTTGATGAAATTTTTGTATGTATTTTTCTTTATCTAATTTGGCTAAACTGTTTCTTGCAAATACATATTGAAGGTCTAATAAAAAATAGCTTGAAAAATAATTGTTTAGACGAAGATTCGCTCTATATACAGATACACTATCTTCAGAATTATTATCATTATAACCTTTGTCGATATTGTAATAAGCCCCCTCTAAATCTGCACCGAAGCTTGCATCTATTATACCTGCAGAGCTTATTATAGGAGTTATTGTTAAGAATAAAAATATTAAAAATCTTTTCATTTAGTTTGGATAATTTTGCCTTTGTGTGAATTTTAGTATAAGGATATTTTATGATTATATCGTCGTGTAACATATAGATAAATTTAATTAGTTTGTTGATAATTTTATATTAGGTGTGTTTTATAATAAAAATGCAACTTGTTTTTATGGGTAAAGGAAATATTCACCCCCACCTCGCTAATCATTCTGATTAGTCGTCCTCCCCCCTCATTTAGGGGGAGGAAATATAATAGGGAAAGAAATAAAACATAATCAAAACAAGTGTTATCAAGTGTTATATGGAAAGGTTAAAAAAGAAAGGAGTGCCCTTGGCGCCACAAAAAAACCCCGCTCCGAAGAGCGGGGTTTAAAATTAAAACTAATGTTCTAACTTATGAGATGGTTACCATCTTATGTTAACACCAGCTTGTAATTTGTTTGCATCTTGGTTATCAGTTGCACTTACGCTTGCGTTAGAAGATTTCCAACTCATTCTTGCTGCACCAGCATTAAATGTGATATTTTCAGAATAGTCGTAATAAGCCATTAAGTCCCATTCTGTACCGATATCTTCATTTGTTGCTACATTATTGTCAGCAAATGTGAAGTAGTCTAAACCAAATCTGAAGTCTTCAGCTTTATCAAATTTAGCATCTAAACCAAAGTTCCACATTTCAAACTGTGCTGTAGGTGCGAGTATAGAGTTACCAAATATCATACCTCTTCGAATACCTTGACTGTTGAAGGTGATGAATTTTTTAGCTTCATGACTTGTAACTGTACCACCGTCAATATCCAAGTATTCTAATCTTGGTGTCCATACAGAACTACTTGCTTCCCATGTGTAAGCTGCATTAAAGTCAAACATGTCAGCTTTGAAGTCGTTTGTAAATATTGCTTTACCACCATAGTTTTTATTGTATTCAGCATCAATCATCCAATTGTTACCTTCATAGGCTGCCATAATACCATAAATACCGATGTGTTTAGCATTGGTTGAAGTATCTGCATAAGGACCGGTTTGACTGTTTGTTCTTCTGTCATATACATGAGCTTTGAATGTCCATTCTTCTGTTGGCATATACTGACCTTCTATACCTAAGAATGAAATGTCACCACCTGTATCGTTTACGAAGCTACTTTCAGTGGTTTTACCATACAAGATGTTTGCCATTGTGTTCATGCCTTCGTAATTAAATACTGCTGCGTCTAAGAATGTTGTAGGACGAGCATTATTACCCATTTCTGCACCATGTGTAGGACCGTAATAGATTACGAAACTATGTTCGTCACCATAGAACTGTCGTCCTAATTTTGCAGACCATGACCAAAATACATCTTCCATTGCGATGTTAGCTTCTGCTACCTGAATACTGTCTAGATATCCATTAATGGAGTCTGTTTTCTGAACGGTGTTGTTACCATCAGCCGGTACAGCTTCACCCCAGTATTTGTCTTCGTTTAAGAATGTAATGTTTGCTCTTACATCATCTAGAAGATCAAACCCTAAACCATAGATCACTCTCACTTGAGTATTTCTATAGTCTGAGTTACTTAAACCATAGCTGTAGTTAGTATGATTTACACCGAGAATTTCGATTTCACCATATGTTTCTACATTGTCAAGAATTTGAGCGTTAGCTGGTACGAATAGTGCCATAACTAATGCCAAACCTAATAGCTTTTTCATTGCGTTTCCTCCTAATCATTTTTTACATAAGCTCCCGATAAATGGGGCTATCTCTTTTTCTAGTTCTAATAGCATCCCCCCGTTTACCGAGGGCCTATGCTTTTTTGTGTTACATGTTGTCGTTTAATTATAAGCGCTGTGTTGCTTTACTAAGCAATCTTAGTTGAATGCATGCTGTCATAAAAATAATACAGTTTCTGTGAATAGATGTCAATACCTTTTTTCTTTATATTATATATATGCGTGTATTATAATATTTTGTATTACTTTTACATTTATTCATTTTATTTTCAAAGAACCTGTTTTATCCCCGAGTATCGCCTAGTGTTTTGCAGTTAGTATTGTGCTTTATATATATAATAACCGCTATTTTATAAGTTGATCCATCTCAAAAGTAGCAATAATTTCCCAGTACGAATTTGGGTAATTTTCCTTAATTACTTGATATGAAGCAATTGCTTCTTCCATTTGTTGTACCGCTAAATGCGATTGAGCTTTCAATAAAATTGCTTGCGGTAAACCATAATGTGTTGGATATTTTTCTACAAAATTTGTTGCAAGTTCTAAACTTTTTTCGCTGTTGCCATCTGTTTGATATGCTGCTGTTAACATTAAAATAAGTAATGGTTTTGTTTTTTCATTGTCCAATTTATTGTTTTGTAAAACTTCGTTTAAAACTTCTATTGAACCTTTTGCATCAGCATCATTATGGATTAACATACTAGCTTTAAAGATGTTTCCGTACAAGCAAGCTTCGCTTCTTGGATATTTTTTACATAGTTTTTCTATCTTTTTATATGCTTGTTTGTTAGAACCATCTTCTTGCATAAAATATTGTTGTTTTGCTTGGAAAAGTTTTTTCCAGCTCTTTTCGGTTTGCTTTTGTTGACTATTGCCAATTAAATTAAATAAAGAAATAACCAAAATTAGACCAATTATTGATGCCACTGTTATTTTTAAATTTGTTTTGACAAATGTTATTACTTGTCCTATAATGCCGTCGCCAAAATCTAAAGCGGGTTTTTGTGGTGGAATTTTTTCTATTGGTGTTGCTTTAACTTGTTCCACTTTTTTTGGTTTTGCTATTTTAGTTTTTTTAGTAGCTTTTTTTATAGCTGGTTTTTTAGCTGTTGTTTTTTTTGTGATTTTTTTCTTTTTCTTTTCTGCCATTTTTAAATACCTCTTTTTAGATTTTATCCCTTTACCTGTTTACACTTTATTCCATTATTTTTTAGGAAGATTAATCCGTCTTTAGATCTATCGTATGGTTCTTTATAAAAAACTCTTTTTATCCCCGACGCAATGATTGTTTTTGCACAACTTACACATGGTGCTAAAGTAATATAAAGGTCTGCATCTTCTGTACGAATTCCATGTTTAGCTGCAAACGAAATTGCATTTTGTTCTGCATGAAGTTCATATTTAATAGACCATTTTCCATGTTCATCATAAAAAGTGTCGCTTTGTTTGTAAGCTTCAAGATTTTTATATTTTTTAGAATGTTTTTGTTTGTAGAGTTTTGTGAAATAATCGTCACAATGAATTTGTGCTTTTGGTGTACCGTTATAACCAATACTGATAACTCTTGTTTCTCTAACCAAAACAGCACCAACCTTCACCCTGCAACAGGACGACTGATTTGATACCAATCTAGCCATTTGGATAAAGAAAGCATCTTTATTTTTCATAAGTCCTTCCCTTTTTTACATTTAAAGTTATTGTACAAAAATTTGGGAAGATATGAATACCTTAGTGGTTTTTGTGGATTTGAGAGCAAAAAAAATATCCCCAACAAGAATCGAACTTGTATCCCCTGCTTAGAAGGCAGGTGCTCTATCCGTTGAGCTATGGGGACAATTTTGTCGCTATACTTCGTTTTCACTCGCTCGAGTACCGCGCTACTGCTTCGCAGTATTCGCTGAATGTACTCGTCGCTCGTTCAATCCTCGTCTAGCACCAAAATCTCTTAAATTGCATATTTCTTTTCGTCGCAAAGAAAGAAAAAATTTTCTCAAAAATGTACCCGCTAAATGGGGTACATATATATTCTACCAAAAATGGTAAAATAAATTAAGAGCTTTTTTTAAAAGCCATTAAAAAACGGCGGATATTATGACACAACCAGCTTTAGGTTTTTCCTACTCCCGTATGGGAATGTATAAGGAATGTCCTAAAAAATACGAATTCAGATATATATATAGAATACCAGAAAAGCCAAAACCTTATTTTGCGTTTGGTCATAGTATTCATCATAGTTTGGAATATCTTTATTCCGTAACCACCCCCCCTTTCCCAACATTAACCGAACTCTTGGACTTTTTTGAAAAAGATTGGAAACAACTTTCATGGCAAGATAAAGGGTATCAAACAGCAGAAAAAGAATATGCCGCATTTTTAGACGGCAAAAAAATGTTGATTGCATATTACAATAAACATAAAGACACTTTTCATATTCCGCTTGCAAACGAAATAAGAGCCAGCCTAAAAGTAGATGGCTTATCTTTATTAAGCATCATCGATAGAATAGATTATCTCGGCGATGGTAAACTTAGGATTGTCGACTATAAAACAGGTAAAACCATTCAACGAGAGCCAGATCAACTTTATATGTATCAAAAAGTTTTGGAAGCATCTGAAGATATAAAAAAAGTAGTACAAAAAAAAGATAAAGCTGTTAAAGAAATTCAAGTAGCGGAAATGGTTTTCTATTATGTGCCAACATTAAAAGAAATAAAATTTGAAAGAGGGTCAGACAAAGTAATTTTTGATTTTTGGCAAACGGTACTAGATGTCGCAAACGATATTCGTGCTAAAAAGTTTGAGCCAACCCCTTCTGAAAGAACATGTCGTTGGTGTGATTATAAAAATATTTGCCCAGTTTTCGGTGGTAAAGGCGATAACAAACCAGAAACCCAAAGTTTAGGTGCAGAGGTTAATACCGATAAAGAAATTACTGCTGAAGAAAATTTAGCAAATAAAATAGAAGAGTATGCGACAACACTTCAAAATGCAAAAATTTTAAAAGAAGAAATTATCAGTTTAATGAAACTTAAGAAAGTAGAATCTTTTGATAGCAAACATTTTACAGCCAGTTTTGCTAAAAAAGAGATTTTAAATTTTGAAGATAAAGAAAAAGTAATGAAATTTTTAAAAGAGGAAGATTTATTGTCAAAAACTTTAGTACCTACTCAAAGTACAATAGAAGGGTTAATGACAGACGATAAAGTGTCCAAAGAACAAAAAGATAAGCTTTCTTCTTTTGCTAAAAAAATAGAAAGTATCAAGATAGTTTTAAGTAAACTAAAAAAATAAATATGAAAAATAAATGTTTTATAGTTTTAGATTTAGGGACATCTAGTTTCCGAGCTAGTGCTTTTTCTACGGACTTAAAAACCATATCTCAAACCCAAGCAAAAATTCAACCAACTTTTAATGAAGCTAAAGCCGAATATGACGGTAAAGAAGTATTATCTTCAGGTATAAAATTACTTGATGCTTTAATGGAAAAACTTCCCGCAGGTACCCAGCCAGTTAGTATTGGTATAACAAGCCAACGAAGTAGTTTTGTTATGTGGGATAAAAATACTGGCGAAATTTTAGCGCCAGTTTTAAGTTGGCAAGATGCACGGGCTACAAAGGAAATTGCGGAAGCTAAAATTTCGCAAGAAGAAATACATAAACTAACCGGTTTATATAAAACACATTTTTATTCTGCACCAAAAATAGTTTGGTGTTTTGAGCATATTGAAGCGGTAAAAAAAGCTTCAGAAAAAGGTACACTTTTAATAGCTCCACTTGCTACTTTTTTTATATGGCATTTGAGCGGTAAAAAAGTTTTTTCTTGCGACTCTACCCTAGCCCAAAGAACCTTACTATTTAATATGAACACTTTAAAATGGGACGATAAATTATTAGAAGTTTTTAATATTAAAAAAACTTTTTTACCGTCAATAAAAAAATCTTCTGATGATTATGGAAGATATAAAAATATCCCAATAAATTTATGTGTGGGCGATCAACAATCTGCATTTGCGGGTGCTGGTAATTTGCAAACTAACGACACTTTAATAAACACCGGTACAGGTGCATTTTTAATGCAAAATATTGGTAGCAAACCAACTAGTGTACCAGGGTTTTTAACATCAATATCTTTTGATGGGAATTATATGTTAGAAGCACCAATAATTTCTGCCGGTACTTTGTATAAATGGCTACAAAAAGAAGGCGTAGAATTTGAAGAAAAAGATATTGATAGTTTATCCCGCAAATCTAAAAATCCAATTTTATTTTTTCCAGCACTTGGTGGCTTAGGCGCACCATATTGGAAATTTGATTTATTACCCTTTTTCAAAAACCTAGGAGATAAAAGCGAAACAGAAGATATTATTTGTGGGGTATCGCAAAGTATAGCGTTTTTAATTAGAAATATTTTAGGGTTTTTGAAAAAGGGTGATAATATAAAAGTATCTGGTGGGCTTACAGAAATTAATTATATATTTGAATTTTTAACAACCATTACCAGCACCAATATTTCCAAAGCAAAAGATAAAGAGTTGACTAGTTTAGGTGCTTGTTTGATAATGGCAAAGTATTTAAATATTTCTATAAACTACGAGGATAAAGAACATTTTTCACCTGTCGTCCCATTTAAAATATCTACACAAGATGCAAAAAAACTTATCACACAATGGGATAAGTTTTTTGCTTATTATTTAGAACATCCTTTCGGATAAATTTTCTATTTTCGTTTTTTCTTAAATTTCTTATAAGAAGGTCTTAGAAGTTCAATCATATCTTCGTTTTTATGTTGAATTGCAAAGGTTAATGCCGTTTGTTTTTCATCATTCATTGCATTAATTTCTGCATCTTTTTTAACTAGTAATTTTGCTATTTTAATATTATCGTTTTTAGTTGCAAATATTAATGCTGTGTTTCCTAAATTATCTTTGACATTAACATCTGCTTTTTTTCGTACTAGAAGTTTAGTTGTTTCATATTTATCATTTAAAACAGCTTCTAATAAAGCGGTTTTACCTGTATTATTTCTTATTTCAATGTCTGCCTTATTTCTTATAAGATAGGAAGTTATTTTTTTATCTCCATACCTACAAGCATACATTAATGGAGTGTGTCCCATATTATCTTTTTTATTTATATTTACATTTTTAGATGCTAAAAATTCCATAAATTTTAGATTGCCATTTTTAACAGCAAAAATTATTGGAGTGTATCCATTATCGTCTGGAAAATCTAATAAAGCAGGGTTCATATCTACTAAAAGTTTAGCAATATCAAGCTGATTATTTTCCACTGCATAAAGCAATGCACTTTTACCTTTTACATCAAGAGCTTTTTCGTTAGCACCTTTATTTAAAAGATATTGTGTGATATCAAAATAACCATATTTGGAAGCATACATTAATGGTGTTATTCCATTAGGTCCTCTTAAATTTGTGTTAGCACCACCTACTTCTACTAGTAGTTCTACAATTTCCACATTACCTTTTTTAGCCGCTATTGTTAATGGGGTTTGCCCTGTAGTAGTTTTATGATTGGTTTCTACCCCAACATAAACAAGAGTTTTTACGCTGTCTACAGATTCTTTTCTTACAGCAGAGGAAAGTGAACTTTCATGTGGTTTCTTTACTTCTTCAAGGTAGTCGTATCCAGTTAAGAATGCTAAAGATAAAATACATATATTTATGATGAAAAGTTTTCTCATTGTTTTAATTCTCCTTAGTTTATATTACAATTTAGATTAGCAATATAGCAAATTACCACCTAACTATAATTGATTATATTGTAGTAAGAAATATAATTATTGTAAGTTAGTTGAATATAAGTTTTAATAAAGTATAAGCAGTGAATAAACTTTATTTTTAGACGATGTTTGTATAAAGCAAGTTTTTTAGAAGTTTTTATTGTTTTCCCCCAATCCTTCGTATACCCCCCGAAGGAATAGTCGGTGTAGGATTTATTCTGCACCGACTTTTTTGGTTTTACTTCAGCTTTTGCAAAATTTCATTGCCTCTTTTTGCTCAAGTCCCGCTACTGCTTCGCAGTATTTGCTGAATGGACTATACACAAAAAGTCGGCTTCGAAATTTTGCAAAATCCTAGTAAAACTGTTAGTTTTAGTCGTCGTAAAGAAAATAAAATTTCGCACGAAAAAAAGCATAGTAAAACTGTTAGTTTTAGCCGAAAAAATAAAAAAACCTATCGCAAAAAGCGACAGGTTTTTTTATAGTAAATTTGCCCCCTAAGAGCCTGCTATTCTAACTTAACAAATTAAGCAGAAATTGCATTTACCGGACAAGATGATACACAAGCACCACAATCTACACATTTTCCAGTGTCGATAACTCTTTTAGCATCTTTTTCAGAAATTGCACTTACTGGACATACTGGTTCACATGCAGCACAGTTTACACAAGTTTCTAAAGTTATTTTGTGTGACATTTGTAATTCTCCTTAATTAATTTATCAGCAAATATATTATATAACTTATGTCCAGTAAAGGTAAAGCATTAAGATAAATTTGTAATAATATCTTTTGCAAAATTGATTTAAAATGCTATAATATGAAAAAGTTAGGTAAACCTTACTTATTTTGAAGGACATTAATAAATGCACAAAAAAATAAAAAAATTATCCCAAATCCCCTCTGGACAGAGCTGTATTATACAGGATATAGAAGCTGGTAAAGGTGCAGAACACAAAATTACCACTATGGGTTTATATAAAGGCAAAAAAATCTTCGTAAAAAAAGATACCAACCCAATTATTATCCATTCTTCCTCTGGAAGTGTGGCAATAGGTAAAAATCTAGCATCAAAAATAATAGTAGAAATTAGCAGACCTAAAATGCTTATAGTAGGAAATCCTAATGTAGGTAAGAGTGCAGTATTTTCCCGTTTAACGGGTTTTAAGGTTATAAGTTCTAACTATCCTGGCACGACAAGTGAATATGTTCGTGGTGAGACAAAATTTGGCGAACAACTATACGAAATAGTAGATGTACCAGGTGCTTATAGTTTAAAAAGTTCTTGCGAGGCAGAAGACATTAGTTGCAGAATGCTTCAAGATGTGGAAAATTACGATCTTATGCTTTATGTGGTTGATGCATCTAATTTAGAAAGAAATTTATTTTTTGCATTAGAGTCTTTGCATCTTAAAAAGCCGTCTATAATACTTTTAAATAAATCTGATATTGCAAAAATGAAAGGTATCACTATTGATGCCAAAAAACTTTCAGAACTTATTGGTGTGCCTGTAATAGAGTTTGTTGCCGTAACTGGTGAAGGTGCAAAAAATTTAGAAAGAGAAGTTATAAATATAGATTTAAATAACCCCCCTACCAAAATAGAAATACCAAAAACTTCAGATGGTAAATGGCGACTTATCGGGGAGATAAGCCGAAAAGCTCAGCATATAAAATATAAAAAGCCATCTATCTTCCAAAGGTTTGGACAATTAACAACAAAGCCGTTAACAGGTTTCCCAATTGCATTAGCTGTTTTAGTTTTGTGTTTCTTTTCTGTTTGGTTTTTTGGCGAAGGTTTAATAAATTATATTCTTGGCCCTATTTATGAACATGTGTATTTGCCTGTTATCACCAAAAGTTTTGGCTGGCTTGGTGATGGGTTTATGTCTTCCCTACTACTTGGTAGCGAAGGCGAAGGGGTAGCCAAAACTTTTGGTGTCCTAACAGACGGCATAAACATCGCCTTAGTTCAAGTTTTCGCCTATGTATTAGTATTTTATTTTATGTTTGGTATATTAGAAGACATTGGATATTTACCAAGATTAGCAGTTTTATTAGACGATGTTTTACATAAAGTAGGGCTTCACGGTTTTGGTTCTATACCAATAATGCTTGGCATAGGTTGTAAAGTGCCGGCGGTACTTTCTACAAGGTTTTTAGAGCAAGAAAAACAAAAAATAATAGCACTGGCTTTAACATTAATAATTGCACCGTGTATATCTCAAAGTGCGATGATAATAAGTATATTATCTCCCCACGGTATGGGTTATGTATTTTTAGTATTTTTTATTTTACTAGTTTCTGGAATGTTTGCAGGCTTTATATTAAACAAGATGATGAAGCAAGATATCCCCGAAATGTTTATGGAAATCCCTCCTTGGAGCATCCCTACACTAAAAGTTTTAATGGTCAAATTAAAACTGAGAATAATAAGTTATATAAAAGATGCAGTACCATTTATTATGTTTGGGATCTTGTTGATAAATTTACTTACTAGCTTTGGTGTGATAGCTTATCTTGGTAAAATATTTTACTGGCCTGTAACAAAAATTTTAGGATTAGCACCGGATACAATTTCTGTAATAATTTTAGGGTTTTTAAAGAAAGATATTTCTATTGCCTTATTAATCCCATTCGAATTAACTGCATGGCAATTGATAGTAGCATGTGTATTTATGTCTATGTATATGCCATGTGTGGCGACTGCATTGATAATATTTAAAGAGGTAGGATTAAAGAACACATTAAAGGTTGTGGGTTTTAATTTATTATTTGCATTTATTATTGCAGGTAGTTTGAATTTCATAATTCAATATTTCATATAGGGTATTTTTCTCCCTTTTGTAAAGGGAGTGCCTGAACGATAGTGAGGGCGAGGGTTTTAATGTTTTGAAACATAAAACCCCCGATATTTGTTGACACAAATATCACCCCCTTTTTAAAAGGGGGAAAGATGTTGTCATTGCCGAGTCTCTCGCCTATTTACTAATCGCTGCTCTTATGCCGAAAATGGCAAAAGATTCTAAAATCATTTTTAATACTTGGTTGTCTTGAAAGTTGGTTGCCCAACTATAAATTTCTGTTATGCCTTGCATTGCAGAAATTTGTTCTATCCCCATTATGATAGCTTGTAATAGCAATATACTTGCTGTTAAATAGGTTTTCTTGCCAGATAGGAAATTCTTGGCGGAACTAAAACCATTTGCTATTTTTGAAGGTACTAAAAATTTAGCTATAAATTTTAACATCTTATTTCTCCTTGTGTTTTTGTTTATGTTTTTTTGCCGAATATCCTGTCCAATTAATTTTGAAACTTATGGATATACTTTTAAAAAGATTACTTAGTGTCTGTAAAATTTTGTCGTTTATTATCTTCATAAAAAGTTTTTTTATTTATTTTTATTACTTGTCTACATTTTTCTTTATCTCTAAATGGTGTGCCTAGGCTAATGTGTATCCACGAGGAATTATCCTCTGTTTCTAAAATTAATTGACCGAAGTTAAAGCCCAAATCTTCCACTAAAAACTTAACTACTTTATTGTGAGCTATGCCTTTAATAAAAAAATCCGCTGCTTCGCCTTTTAAATGTTGACTCGTATTAGAACTTCCTAAACTTTTATTTAAACCATAACATCTAAAGCCACTTGTTATTATAATCGGTTTTTTAAATTTTGCTCTTATCGGTTCCAAAATATCTGTGGCGAGATGTTTTAGAGGTTTTAAATATTTTAATGCCTCTGCTCGGTTTTGGTTTAAAAAACCGCTATTAGCAGTTTTGGTAAGTTCGAAGAATGTGAAATGGGGTGATAGTTTAAAATCGTCTACTATTAAATTTCTCATCTTAAAATCTCCACTTACAAAATTTTTCATAATAATTTACCTCTTTATTTTTTCTCTCGCATTAGGATGTTTTTTATATCCCTAATGTCTTGCGACATAATATCCATCTTGCCAGAAATATTAGAATAATTTTGTTCTAATACCGTAGTTCTTCCCTCGATATTACCGACTTTTTTTGGCATATTAATACTACTTGCCATCCATAAGCTTAAGCTTATCCAGGCGGTTAAAGCTAGTATTAAATTTCTTATAAAATGCTTGCCAAAAAAAGTCGGTGTTAATATTGTTGTTGTCATTACGAGCTTTCCTCTACTTCTACAAGTTCAAGTTTCATTTGCCAATTTTCAAGATCAAATTCTATACCTTCAATTCGCATATAAACATCTTGTAAAGACAATTTTTTATCTAAATCACTACTAAAAGTATTTGATATTAATGGTTGGTCGTAATTAATTTTTAAGATATCTGAAAGTTCCAAATGAGGCAAAAACTTAGTTGTAATAGTAGCTCTTTGTCTTATATTTTTTGTGTAGTTATAAATTAACGGAGCAATAGCATAAGCTATATTACTATTATCTGGCGGAAGGAAGTTTCCAGACGATACACTTATCTCTCTTATCCCATAATTGTCTATGGAATGAGGAGAGCTGTCGCCATCTTCTACAGGGTCGTAGACTCTTCTATAATCGCCAAAATTTACAGAAACTTTATTGTAAATTTTGTCTATCCCGTCAGACATATAATTTACTTTATAAATATCTTCTGAGTTTAATTCTATAGCACCTGCGGTGTCTGTATTTCTTGCTTTTAAAAACATTTCATCTGAAGAGTTAAAGCCAATTTCATAACATGTCATTTTGGCAAGTTCTATTAAAGCATCAAGGCAAGTCATATCTTTTGTATTAACCATGGCTATATCTACATATTGTTTAAAAATATCCACACTTAAAGACGAAAGCTCTGGTGTGTTATCTTGAGCGGTATTAGTATCTGCTTCCCATTTTAATTGTAAGTAAGGGTTTGTGGTGTTTGGGATATCGTTTGCAGGAAGTGCCGTCCAAGAACCCCAACTTGCACCAGATGTGGCTTTATGTCTATATTCTATATCTGTGCTAGTGCCAGTGGGTATAGTTTCTGATGTGGACACTTCCCCCCAACTATCAAACACGGTGCCGCCATAAATTTCTGGGCTGGTATGAGTGCCGTCTGGGAAATAATCCCCACTACCTGTTGCTACCTTAGTGCTAAACTTCATATCTCTAAAGCCATTATCTTCGGCATATTGTACGAAAACAGGTACTTGATATGTAGATGTCGTAATAGTGGTATCTGTTGCTATGAGTCCCTGGCTTTGCCAAGTACCGACTACGGGAGCTTCTGGGCGTACCCATAAATAAAATTCGCCTGATGAGTTTCTAGATATTCTAATTCTTAGATCGGCTGCGACAATTGGTAGTTCGTCTAAAATAACAGATAAGTTTGCTGAACTACCGTTGGTAAATTCTCTTAAAATATATAAAACATCATAGGTATCGGTTTTGCTCACAGAGAAACAATAACTAGTGATACTTCCAAGACTATAACCATCTGCAATAAAATGGTAGTAGGATTGTTCATAACTTAAAGTACCACAAACATCTACCACGAAATCCCATGTGCCGTAAGCACTTGTTTGTGGAGCGGAAACTATACCGTAACCACTAAAGTTATTTCCTAAAATTTCAACAGAATCTGAACTGCTAGAATAATATGTACCAGATGGTGTTGCTCTTGGTGTCCAAGTAGTACCTAATCCACTAGGGAAGCTGTCGTCTAATTTTACGGCATCGGTATCGTATTCTGTATCATCGTAAGTACCGGTATCAAAATCGGTTTCGTCATCGTAGGTAGTGGTAGTTTTTATGCTTTCTGGAAAAACAATATCTTCAATATCTGTACCAGTTACACCTGCGGTGGTTGCAATTTGTTCTGCAACCCATTCAATAGCTTTTAAGGTATACCAATATTTATATGTAGCCCAAATTTTATCGCCAGCTACTGCGGCTGTTTTTAAGGATACAATTGCTTCTTCATCGTAGATGTTAAGGTTGCTTAAAGTAAAATCTATAGATTCTCTTAATACAGTTGCATCTGCAAAAGTTGTTGTGCCTTTTCTGACTTCTAATATTTCGCCAACTGCTGTGTTTGTTGTAACAAAATCTGTATTATCTGATGTTGTAAGTTGTTCTTCTGTTGCGGTATTTGAAAGAGTTTCCATAGAATAATCTTTCAAAGTGGCAAGCCGTCCTGATATTGTTATAGTTACACTTTTATCCTCTGGGTTAAAAGTGGGTGAGTTCATTATATAACCTGTAAAAATATCAAAACTTTCTTTTGTGCCGTCTGTTTTTATTATGCCAGCTTCAATTTTAATTTTACTTTTATGTACTATTTTTCCTGTTGTAAAATATCCATCTGGATTGCCTGTTTTAAACTCATTATGTTTGTTGGAAAATTTTAAAATTGTGTTAGACATTTTCCACACGCCATAGCCTTCACTATCTAATTTATTTTTTACAGGGCTTATGTCTAGTAAGTGATCTGTAATATCTATACCTGTATTATAATCGAAATCTGAAGTATCGTAATAACGGGTATAGAGGGTTACGGTTTTGAAATATTTTTGATTACTGTTTTTTAGTAAATTGGAAACTTCTGTTGTTATAGTTTTCATTAATTATCCCCCCTTATTTTTCTGATAACGACAATTCTAATTCAAACAATTGCGTTTTCCTGTCTAACCATTCGTAGACAGATGCTATAACTGCGAATTCAAAAATATCGTTATCATCAAAATCTCTGTAAAAAATTATTGTTAAGCTATTGCGTGCGGAAACCTCTTCTTTAAGAGTGTTCCGTTTTGTAAGTGTTAAATTAGAAAGTTTTAGTTTCCCTTTAATTTTTTCAAACTCTTTCCAATGGAAGAGGTTTCCGCTGTTAAGATAGTAATGACCTTGTTTGCTGTAATTTTGACGATTAAAATTAGTTAATACAGTATCCATATCTATAAGATGTTTACATACTCTTAGCTGTCCAATTTGTTTTTTATTATCAGCTACCATAGTATCGCTAAGTGTTATACGAATTTGCGAAGCGCTTACGCTTGAAGCAAAATCTACAATAACATTTTCATCTGTATTTGAAGTAATTGCAGAGCTTGAAATTTCTACAAAAGTACTACCGTTATGATATTCAAAAGTAAAATCTTCCACATTGGTATTTTGGATAATTAAGGTATCAAAAGTTTTAGAAGTTTCTGTACCTGCTTCGTCTTTAAATACAATTGTGATTTGCTCGTCTGTGCTATCTAAAGCACTTGTAGAAAGCCATGTTGTATTTGGGTTTTGGTCGTACATGTATTCTGGGTTGTCACCACTTTCTGTTATGGTGCAATGTTGTGTTAAAAAATTTTCTGAAAATATTTCTATATAGTTTGGTAAACTCATTTTTATTTATGCCTCCGTGCTTTTTTCTTTGCCAATTTTGTAGCTTGTTTTTGCGTTTTCAAGTGCCCAGGAAATACCACTTTTGGCACTTTCTGTTATTTGTTCGCATATGCGTCTAATGTCTAGTTCGTTGGAAATAGAGCCTTCCACATTTATTGGGCTGTTAAGTGTGATGTTTACATTTGGATTAGCCCTTACACTTGCAAGTTGTTTGTTTTGTATGCTTGATAAACTTGGGCTAGAATTTTGTTTTATGGAACTTACAAGTTCTGGTGGTAAAACAAATTCGCCTTCGTGTAAAAGGTAGTTGCCTGTTTTGCCAATTGGACCGCCGGTTCTTCTGGAACCTAAGATGCCAGAGGTTATTGAAGAGAATAATCCTCCTCCCCCTCCGCCAAAACCAAAAAAGCTTTGTATCCCAGAGGATAAAAACTGGCTTGTCATATCACTAAGCATTTTTGAAAATGCCGAATTTATATTGTCAAATATATTGGTTGTTAAACCTTGCATATTTAAGAAATTAGTTGAAGTTTTGTTAAAAAAATTTGTCAAGCTAGAGCTTGTAATACTATTAAATTTTTGGGTGGTTTTTGATACTTTACTTTCTGCTTCGTTAAAACCTTTGGGGTTAAAAACAGAGCTAAGTTCTATAAAAAATTTACCCGCTGAGGATTCATTCATTTTCCTATCCCTATATTTTGAAGATTAATATCGGTTGCTTCTTCATTTTTATGCTGGTCTTCTTGTGGGAACATTTGCGAAAGGAAAATATTTACTTTCATTTTATTTACTTTCACAGCTTGTTTGTAAGCCCAGAGTAGCCAGTTTAACGGACGATTTATAATATGTTCGGTAGAATATCCGTAAGTAGATGCAGTAAAACAGATGGCGCTAGAAAGAGCATCTATATTTTCAACTTTTCTAGCGCCGTCGTGAAATTTATAAAAATTTCTTTAAAATCGTTTACCTCGGCTAGTGCTTTGGTAAGAGAGCTAATTTCTTGTAGCGAAATTTCTTGCGAAATTTCGCAATCTGTTTTATTTTCTATCTGCCAGTTAAGAAGAATGTTTATTATCCCACCTGCTTTTTTATAACCTGCAATGTTTAAAATTTGCATCAATGTTTGAGCATCGGAAATATCTTTTTCTTTGAAATGTGTTTTAATTTCTTCACTAATACTTCCTAAAATTTCGCCTAGCATTAGGGTCTGTTTTAAACTTAGAGGTTTAATTGTAATTGTTTTTTCAAAAACTATTATTTTAGTTTCTTTCGGGGATAATATATTATCTAACATGTCTTCTCCTATGGTTTAAGCTTCTATTATTTGAGCGAATCTCTGTCCTTGAGTTTTTGTTGTATCTATCAATACTTCAAATTCTATATCGAACAAGGTTTCGCCATCTTTTTTATAAGAGTGTGTTGCAGATGGATTAATTTTACATTTATGAAAAGTGTACTTTCTTGAGGTACTATCTGCGCCGTTTACATTTACATATATGGTGCGGTAATTGTCTGCTTGTCTGTCGCCTATGTTTAATGTGGACGAAGATACATCAGTTGTTTTATAACCTAAAGCGGTTGCTAAATTTTCTAGGGTTGCTTCTGCTAAAGTTGTTTTTACTTTTAGTGTTTCGTCTGTGGTTATTTTGTCAATAGAGCCAATTGCTTGATCTATTTTAACATCGTGAAATGCTTCTTCGTATTCTATATGAACTCCGCCTTTAATTAAGCCAACATCTATTGCTGTTGCTTCATTATCGCCGTAATTTCCTATTTTCATTGTGTTTGTAGATTGTAGTCCTACAACTATGTTTGTTGTTAAAGCCATGGATTTTTGTTCTCCTTAAATGTGATTATTGTTTTTTAAATTTAACTAAGAATGTTAAACTGCGGTTGAAATTGTGAAGTTCGTCTGAAAAGTCAGATCCACCTATCTTTTTGCTGTAATAAATTTCGTATAATGTGGAACTTATTTCTGCTGTTTCTTTTAAGTCTAAAAGTTCTGTAATGCTAGAAGTTATGCTAACGATTTTTTCAAAATCGTTAGCTGTAATAACCAAAGTTATCAGCTCTTCAGATAAAACTTCATCTTTAGTCCCCCCTGGGTTTGCAGAACGATACACTATAAAAGGAGCGTCTGCAGTTTCTTTAGCTATTTGGGGGTATATTTTGCTGTCTGAACCAGTTGCTCCAAGCAAAGTAGCTAAACCGCTATCTGATTGAAGGTGGTCGTAAATATCTTGTAAAATCATGTTTTTTTCCTTATTCTATCCTTTTATATTTCTTATTTTTTCTGCCAAAAGTTTTGAATATTTTGCTAAAGCTGGTGTTAAAAAAGGACGAGCTTTCATTTTACTAGTGCCATATTCTAAAAATTTAGCGTATGGTGCTTTGCCTTTTAAATCGCCCGTTTTAATATTTATATTTGTTTCTTGATTAGATATTTCCACTTCACTTTCTATGCTTTTTTGCAAATTTCCATTTGGTAAGTTTTGTTTGATGTTTTCTGTCATATCGACGGAAATTTGCCTAGCAAAAGCGATTTGTTTATATAAAATATTTTTTTTAATAGCTTCCAACTTCTTTTTAAAACCCTGTTGGTCTTGAAGTTTTTGCTTAACGGTAATCATATTCTTACTCGTATTTTGCTAAGTAGATACAAAGATATTTTGCACTAGAACCCATATCGCTAATTCCATAAATTTTATAGTTTTCACTATCTATTACAAATCTATGAGTTGTTGGCATAATATCTTTATATTCCATATAAAGCATATGGGTAGATTTTTGATATAAAGAACTTGATGTTTTGGAATCTACAAAATTTTTATCTACAATTCTGCAATCAAGATCGGTAAAAACATTTGCCCAGCTTGCAACCATTTCGCCGGTTTGAGCATCTTGGGTTTCTGTTTTTTCTTGTATATCGCAGGTGGTGTTTAATAAAGATTCGAAGCTCATATTATCACCTTTTTATAAGTATCTAACAAAGCTTTAGCTGATGCTGGCATAGGATCATTATTTTCAAAATAGGAGATACTATAATCACCTAGGTTTTCAGATTTTGTATTACCTTCTTGTTTTCTGTAAACACTTTCTATCCATTGCCAAAGCGCAAGTTGAATGTCTTGTGGAACAGATTCAGTATTTTGTGCAAGACCGGATTTATAGACTATACTTATTTCACCGTAGAAGCTACATCCATCATTTCTTTTTATTATTCCTGCAATATTATCTATATCTATTAAATCAAGGTCAATAGAATCATTATTTTGGGTCATTGCAGTTATAGAGACTATAGGATAAGAATTTAGTTGAAGATTTTCTATCACATTACTACAATCATAAATTTCATTTACTATGGTTGTGTTTATTACATATCGTCTTAAATATTGTTCTATCGCATTAGATAATGCATCTATTAAGGATTGTAAAAGAGTATCGTCAGTAGTGTCTGATATTTTTAAGTAACTTTTTAAGTTAGTTAGAGTTGTTAATTGTGCCATATTTTTTATCTCCTTTTTTGAATGCTTTTTTGTTTTTCTGCTCCTAAAGTAGGATTCCCTCGTTTCACTTCGGGTAGTTCCTACCTACTAGTCGTCGCAGAGAAAACAGGGAGCAAGCCCCCTTGCAAAAAATCATTTCAAAATATGAGTAAAAATTTTCATTTTACTTTTATGTTTTATTGTGGCTGTGGTTGCGGATTTGTGGCTAGTGCCACAAATCCGCAATATAAAGCCAAGCTATTATTTAAAGAATAAATAGCTGAATGCTGCGCCGTGGCTTACATCGATAGAGAGAGCTTGAGTAAATCTAATCCAAGTTTCGTCTAACATAAATGCAGAGTCGCCTGCAGAGTTGGAAGCATCTTGTGATACTTTTACAACTAATTCTTGTCTTGGTGAAAGTAACATATATTTGTTAAATCTACCAAAGATAGCACAAGTTAAGTCGCCACCTGTGTGGGTATCTTCGTCTACCATTACGCTTGGTATTTTGCTACTTATTACATAAGGAACATTCCAAACTTTTGCTGGTGTATTACCTGCTGGTGGTTGCCATATGTAGTTGTTGTTAGAATCTTTAAGTTTCATCAATTTGCTTAGACCGTCTCTTGAAAGTACTACAACTGCATCTTTAGCATAAGTTTCGTCTAGACTAAATAATAAGTTTGCTACATCGTCAAAAGTTACACTTGCTCCGCCCATTGATACTTCGGTTGCACCAGATGTATTTAGAATTCCGTCAAAAGGATCGCCTAAAGTTGTTACATCGCCGATTAAAGCAACTCTTTCAATTTCAAGTGCCATAGCTTCTGCTACGATTTCTGATAAGAAGTGAGTTAAGTTAATTGCGCTGTCTCTGATAAGTTCGTCTGTACATTTTACAACTGTAGCTAAAACTTTTGCTACTTGTTCAATTTGTCCGAAAGTTGGGTTAGAAACTGTTCTTGCTGCACCTTCAGCTGCCCAAGCAACGCTTAGGTTTGTTAGCTGTTTAGGAATTTGTCGTTTCCATGAAGACATTGGTACTACATTTGATATTTGAAATATCGGGGATATTTCGTTCATCAAGCTGATAACTTCGTTTGAAAAGTCTGTTGGTACTAAGTATCCGCCACCTGCTGTTACGGTGTCGCCTTCTTGTAAAACAGCTTTGCTGTCGGAAGCGAAAGCATGTCTGTCTTTAGCTGCTAAAAGGAAAGTTTTCATATTTCCAAATTTTCTGCCATATTCAGATGTCCATGCTTTTTCTGCCATATTTTTGCCAGATTTTCTAAATGCTGCGAATCTTTCTAAAACATCGTCTTGAGTTTGAGGTAAAATTGCTTTTCTTTCTGTTGGGTGGGTTGTTTCGATGATATTTTCAATCATTCTTTCTGCTTTTTCAGATGTGATACAACTATCGATTTTATCTTCGAGAGTTGATCTCAAATCCTTAATTGAATGCATTATTTCATCCATGTTTTCTCCTTCGTCTTTTGAGCGATTTTTCGTTTTTTTATTTCCTCAAGTAGGGTTCCCTCGTTTCACTTCGGGTAGTTCCTACCTACTCTTCGTCATAAAGAAAACGAAAACTCATCTCAAAATACTCGTATAAAATATTTATTTTTGTTGTCAATTTTTAGGAAATATAGGTTAGGGATTGGATAGTTTTTTTGTTTTTTAGATATAAAAAAAGCCGGTTTTCCCTAGGTTTTCCTAGTTCAAACGGCTCTTTCCCTGTAAGTAGTATAGCACGGAAAATTTTTCTTGTCAAGAAATTTTTATAATTTATCCCCGAAAAATTTTGTTTTTAACTTTTAATCTCTTTTTTCGTAAGTGTATACCGGTATAGATACATCACCCATTGAGGTATCATAAATAGCAATGCCTTCTATGTGATATTTAATCTCACTGCTGTGCATCGCAATTAAACCTGATAAAGTTTTGCCAAGCTGTTCAAAGGTAACGGTTATAGTCGCTGCAAGCGGTACGGTTTGTTTAGCAGGTATTAGTGTATTTTCAAAATTAATATCTGAAATCGGACGATTGTTTGCATGTAAAGTTCCTTCAAAACTTCTTATTTTTGCATCTACATCTTTATTAGGATTTTTTACTTGCATTACTACATTTAAGCTAATGTCCGATGTATTATGTTCCCGTACATTTACAGATGCAAGTTGATATTCACATTTCCTTACGGCGATATCTTCTGTTATTTGTGTGGAAGAACATGCTATCAACAAAATTAAAATAGGTAATAAAAATATTAGTTTTTTCATAAAATCTCCTTTGTATAAATAGTTTATATAAATTGCTATAATATAGCAACATTTAGGAGGTAATTATTATGTTAGATTTTAAAGAGAATTTTATAGATAAGTTCACAAGGTATACAGCTATTAATACCAAAAGTGATCACGAAAGCAATACCGTACCAACAACTAAAACCCAATTAGAGCTTGCTAATCTGCTAGTTAAGGAACTTAGTCAGATAGGTGCAAAAGATGTAAATATAGACGAGTTTGGCTATGTAACAGCTCTAATCCCAGCCAATATAGAAAAAAAAGTGCCTGTAATCGGCTTTTTGGCTCATATGGACACTTCACCCGATGCAAGTGGCGAAAATGTTAAAACCCAAATACATAAGAATTATGGCGGTGATGATATCGTCATAAGTAAAGATTTGAATATAATTTTATCGCCCAAAGATAGCCCAGAACTTTTAAATTATAAAGGTGACGATATCATCACCGCAAGTGGCGACACTCTTTTGGGTGGCGACGACAAAGCTGGGATAGCGGTAATAATGTGTGTGACAGAACATCTAATAAAAAATCCAGACATTAAACATGGCGACATTAAAATTGCATTCACAATAGACGAAGAAGTAGGAAAAGGTGTAGATAATTTTGATGTAAAAAAATTCGGCGCAGATTACGGCTACACTTTAGATGGCGGTTTAATGGGCGAAATTGATAATGAAAGTTTCAATGCAGATAGTTGTCTTATAGAAATTGAAGGTAAGAGTTATCATCCTGGTGCAGCTAAAGGTTTGCTAGTGAATGCTTTAAGAGTTGCTAGCGATATTATTTCTAATTGGGACGAGAATAAATTACCAGAAACTACTGAAGATAGACAAGGTTTTATTTGTTTTATGGACGGCAAAGGCACAATAGAAAAAGCCGAAATTAAAGGTATAATTCGAGATCACGATATTAAAAAATTGGAAGAACATAAAACAGATTTAAAGAATGTTGTGGCAGATGTTCAAAAGAAATATCCTAAAGCGAAAATAAAATTAACTATAAGTGAGCAGTATAGAAATATGAGAGATGTGCTTGATAAACCAGAGAATAAAGCCGTTATGGATAATTTGTATAAAGCATTAGAAAAAAATAATATAGAGCCAAAGCTTCAAGCAATTCGTGGTGGCACAGATGGCAGTAGATTAAGTTTTATGGGTTTACCAACGCCGAACATTTTCTGCGGACCTTCTAATTTACATGGTAAGTATGAGTGGTTGTCTGTAAACACATCTAATTCGGCATGTAATGTAATGCTTGACTTAATAAAGGTGTGGGCAGAATAATAGTAAAAGTTTCAGCTAAATAAAAAAGCCGAGCTCAATTGAGCTCGGCTTTTAGTCTATTAAAATATATTTTCTATTGTACTGGTGCTGGTGTCGGGTTTATTAAATTTTTAGCTTCGGAATTTGTCGCTGTTAAAATTTTTGTTGTGTTATTGTAATTTAAAGAATATATCGTCGCAAATGTTTGGTTAACATTATCTGGTGGTATTCTTACAAATATGGAATAGATATTATCTTCCACACTTTGTTTAACCTGCCATACAATTTTATCTTTGTTTTTGATGTGCTTATTTATTATGGTTTCTTCTAAATTTAAACCTGTTGCAAGTTTATAATTTTTAACTTCATATTCCACCGCTTGTTCTGGTGTTGGTATTTTAGCAGTTTGGGTAGATGTTATAATTTCTTCTACTTTATCCTCTACAATTTCTTCTTCAGGAAAAACCAAATCTGTTGAAGTTGCAAAACCATCTTCTTGCATTGTTGCACTTTCTTCTACTGGCTTTGGTTCTGTTGAGATTATACCTTCAGTATCTTCCATTGTCATTTCACCTTCCATCATCATTGGTGCAGGTTCTGTTGGGTTAAGTGTAGTAATTGTTTGTCCTTCTTTTTTAGAGAAATATGATTCTTTTAAAAATTTACCAAAACCCATAAAATAACCAGCACCGATTAAAAGTAAAATTATTATGATTATTAATATGTATTTAGATTTATCTTTTTTAAGTAAAACAGTTTCATCGCCTGTCTTATCTTTACCGTCGTCTTTACCACCCTCTTCTATTACTTCGGGTTCTTTATCCTCTGGTTTTTGATCTTCTACAACCTCACCTAAAGGTTTGTTTTCTTCAACTATAACAACTTCATCGTCATCTTTTTTGATAGCATCACCAGTTTCTTTTTCGCTGGCTTGTTCCAAAGTTTCTATTTCTGATTCATTATCTATTTTTATATCTTCGTCTTCATCGCCGGGTATTGTTTTTATATCTTGTGGTTTTTTTCTATTTTTAACAGGGTCGTCCACATGGTCTACTTTTTGATCTATACCTTGAGCTACTAAATCTATACGAGATTTTTCTTCAGCATTATCGTCGTCCTTTGTTATGATATTTTCTGCTAAATTTTCTATTTCTTCATTACTAAGTTCGTCGCTATTATTTTTTTCGCTTACTTCTTGGTCTGGTATGAAATCTGATATTACTGAAGTAGAATCTTCTAAAACCATTTCAGATAAAGTTTTTTGTTTAGCATCTTTATTTTTTTTATCTTCGTCTTTGCCTTCTTCTACAACTTCATCTTTGTCTTTATCTTTATTTTCTTCGTTTAATTGTTGAACTTCTCTTATGGTATCTTCTAAAATTTTGAAGTCATCTTCCTCGGAGTCTTCTTTGGGTTCTTCAGTTTCTTTTTTAGGTTCTTCTTCTTTTTTATCTTCCTCTATTTTAATTTCTTCAGAAGGTTTTTGTTCTGGTGCAGATTCCTCAGTTTTTTCTCCTTCTCCTTTTTCTTTTTTTTCAGCTTCTTTTTCTAGTTTTTCTTGTTCTTCTGGTGATAATAAAACCTGTTTTGTTCTTACATCTATAACTTTGATTTCGCCATCATCGACTTCTATTTCATCTTTACCGTCTTTTGTTTTTTCATCTTCAGCAATTTTATCTTCCCCTAAATATTCTTCATTTTCTGTATTTTCGGCACTATCTTTTTGAGCTTCTTCAATAGTATCTTTCAAATCTTGATGGGAATGTTTTATTGTTTCAGTAGAAGATTTTACTGTTTTTACATCTTGCTCATCGTCTAAAGATACTGTTATTTCGTTTGCCTCATTATCTTCTGCTTTTGTGTGAGTTTTGCCTATAATATTTTCAATTTTATCTTCTGTTTTTTCGTGAGGTTTGTCGTCGGTTGGTTTAAGTTTTACAGTATCTTCTTGCTGAGACGGTGGTAATGGTTGTGGTTCTGCATTTTCTTCCACAGCAGCTTCTTGACCCGGTACAACATACGGGCTTGGCTTATGAGTTTTGTGTGAAGTTGTTGTTATTTCTTTAGTATATTCCAAAAACTCTTTCATTTCGCTTCTAAAACCCTGCATTTCTTGTGTTAAAGAGTTTAGTTTTTTTTCAATCTCAGTTTGTTCGCCGTGTGTCATTTCTGCAGATTTGGTTATAGTTGTTTTTAAACCTATTAGTGTTTTATCAAGACGATCTACACTTTCTCTTATTGTTTTTTCTGCATTGGTTGGACTTGTGTTTTCGGGGATAGTATTTTCTACTTTTGAATCTGATTCTGTATTAGGTTCTAGATCTATAAGATCACTGGCTGTTTGCCATTCGGTTTCACCTTCTTTAGCATCTTCTGGGTAGATTAAAGTTTCTGATGAGAAACCTTCTACGGTTTTTATTTCTTTTTCATCGTAAGGTCCTGCGACCTTATTGTTAATGTAAGCCCAATACTTCATTTTTCCTTCCTCTTTTGAGTGCTTTTTTATTTTTTTGCTCCTAAAGTAGGGTCCCCTCGCTTTGCTTCGGGTAGTTCCTACCTACTAGTCGTCGCAAACAAAATAAAAAATCATCTCAAAATACTCGCAAAATCTATAATTTTTTCCTAACCTATTTTTTCCCTGAAATTCACCTATGCTATTATTATATATATTTTTATAATATTATCAAATGCTTTTTACAACTTTGATATCTCTTGCTCTAATTTTTGTTTTACTTGCTCGTCTTTTATGTAGTTTAAGTTGATTTTTACATTTTCTAATAAACACTTTTTTGCACAATTTAATAAGTTTTTTGCACACACAATGTCAGACATTATTATGTCAGATATTTTACTTTCTATCGCCGATATTTTGTTTAAACTTTCGCTACATATTTTGCAAGCATTTAATGGTACGAAGGCAGAATTTACTAATGCTTCTTGCATTTTGATTTTGCGTTCTGGATTTTCTTTATCTATTTTTTTAGCTTCTATATATAAGCCATAAACTTTTGCATCTTCAGCTGAGGCATTTGTTAAATTATTTTTGAGTTTTTCAATTTCGCTAACAAAAGTTTCTATTGCTATTTTGTTTTCTTCAGGAGTTTTTTTGAGTTTTAAAGTTGTTGAAGCAGACATTTTTGCAAGCGCACAGCCCATTGCTCCTGCAATTGCTCCCCCCGCTCCGCCACCTGGTGTTGGGTTTGAAGAGGATAATTCCTCTATAAAAATTTGTGCAGATTTGTGCCAGTTATTATTTTCCATTTTGTTTTTCCTCCTGTAAATTTGTGCCAGTTCGGGCTACATGGATATGGTCTATCGCGGTTTCTGGAAGCATATAGGTTGATACTTTTATCCCTTTGGGATCTTTTTCTAAACCGAGCCATATTAACCAAGTTTCTAAATCTTTAAAATCTTCTATTATAAGTTCTGCATTATAATGTATTTGTTTGTTTTCTTTTGCATTTCGTATTAATGCCGTGTGAACATTTAATTGTTTGCAAATAGCCAATTGTTTTAAGTTTTGAAAAATTACATAAATATTTTCTGTAGGGATTTCTACTTTATGTTTATCCTCTGTATCTGAGATAGTTTTTTGTAAGTTGTTATTTTCTAAATTGGTTAAAATTATATTTTCGTTTTTTGATAATACTTCTAAAAAAACTTTAAAGTTTTTAGTTTTTTTGTGTTTATCATCTAAATCAAAAATTACTAACTTTTTCATTTTCCAAGCTCCGATATACAATAGATATATACATTCTACCATTTATGGTAGCATTGAAGATAATTAGCCGATATGCTAAAATCCTATAGTACACCAATTAACAAATTGAAGCGCGGGTGGCGGAATTGGTATACGCGTACGTTTGAGGGGCGTATGTCGAAAGACTTGAGGGTTCGAGTCCCTCTCCGCGCATTTTTTAAAAAATAATGTAGAATAAAGGGGTATGATGAGCACAGCAATAATTTTTTTAATCGTAGCCTTAGTAGTACTTGTACTAAATGCCTTCTTTGTGTTTGCAGAATTTTCATTAGTAAGAGTACGAAGTTCCCGTCTTAAAGAACTTTCTCAAAAAGGGAATGTTCAAGCTGATCGTGCCTTGTTCTCTTCTACTCACATAGATAAATATTTGTCAGCTATACAATTAGGTAGCACTATGACAAGTTTGGGACTTGGGTGGGTTGGTCAGCCATCTATAGGTAAATTAGTAGAAATAGCTTTCCCCGCAATTGCCCCCTCCATACCACCAAGTGTGATTACTGCAATTTCCTTCATAATAGCTTTTTCAGCCGTTACAGCTTTACATGTTGTGCTTGGTGAACAAGTACCAAAATTATTATCCATAAGATATCCAGATAAAATAGCAATGTTAATTTCTTATCCATTACATATATTCTATAAGGTTACATATATATTCCATAAGGTTTTAAGTAAGTGTGTTTTTGCGACACTTCGCCTTCTAGGGATAGACCCAGATATTAAAAAAGATTCCCACTCCGAAGACGAGCTTAGGATAATTTTACAAGAGTCTCAGAAAACGGGCGAAGTGTCGCTACGCAGATTTTTGATGTTTGAAAACTTGTTCGATTTTGACGATATTTTAGCAGAAGAAATAATGATACCTTTAAATAAAATAGTTGCATTTCAAAAATCTGACAATTGGCAAAAACATTTTGAAAAGATAAAACAAAAGAAATTTTCACGATATCCAATTTACGAAAAAAAGTTAGAAGATTGTAAAGAATATGTTTTAATAAAAAAAGTTTCTGTAGAATTTTTAGGTATAGATGCTAATCCCCCTATTGAAAAATATACATACCCAATGTTATCTGTAAAGGCAGGCGATAAAATAGAAAATATTTTAAGAAAATTTCAAAGTGAACGCATACATCAAGCGCTTGTTAAAGATAAAAAAGGAACAGTACTTGGACTTTTAACTTTAGAAGATATTTTGGAAGAACTTGTGGGCGAAATTTCCGATGAAAGTGAAAGTTCCGCACCGTTGGAACTTCACGAAATTTTTGTAAAAAAGGCCTGTGTAATGGAAATGGTTGCAAAAAATAAAATGCAAGCATTTAATGTTTTGATAAATAAACTTTACAAATCCAAATCTATTTTCAACAAAGAATTTGTCAAAAAAAGCATCACAAAAAAAGAGGAAGTTTTATCTTGTGTTTTTGGTAAAGGCATCGCATTTCCACATGCAAGAATTAATATAGAAAAACCTTTAATTTGTGCTGGTGTTTTAAAAAAGCCAATTAAATGTCTACAAACAAATTTGCCGATAAGAATTATATTCTTAATCTTAACTCCGCTAAAAGAACCTACTATGCAACTTCAGATACTTTCAAAACTATCAAAATTAATGTCTAATGATATTGTTAAAACCAAACTTATGAAAACCAAAAATGTAGATGATTTCATCAACACAATCATAGACTTCGAAGACACCATAGCATTATAATTTTACTTCGTCTTTTGGCTTAATTTCAATTTTTTTACTCCTAAAGTAGGTGAGCTCGCAAGCTCGCCCGTTACACTTTTACTAGTCGTCGTAAAGAAAATTGAAATTAAGCGCAAAATACTTGTAAAATCCGATAACCTCAGCTTTTCTGTATAGTACTAAAGTACTATACGAAAACTAGTACTAAAGTACCTGGTGTAGAACCATCAACAAATAATATCATATATATATGAGGAAATTTGTATGTATTTCATTAATAATATCACTCTTGGCACCCCATAACATTTATGGGGCGTACTCTATTGATAAAATGGTGGATATTAAGGTAGAACAGTCCCTAAAAGCCGAAATGCCAGTTCCTCCTGTTGTGCCAGCAAGTTTTATAAAAGTTGTTTATAAGAGCTTTAAGCAGGCTTCTAGGGGTTTAAGCAACGGGTCAGGTCGTTTTATGAAAGTTGTTAAAAAAAGCCCATATAAAAATATGGATGAATTTTTGGCAAAATCATCAAGCGAAATGTTTGTGGAAAACTATCTGGTATTTAAAAAAATTAAAAAAATTACTCAATCCGACTTACATCAAGCTTTAGGTTGGGCTCTTTATAAAGAAATGTTGGATTTGGGTATAAAACTTACCAACTATAAGGCAGCTTTTATTGGCTGGCAGATGGATGGTATATTAACAAAATTACAAGAACCAGGAGCCATAAAAGCAAAACATCTTTATTATTTGACTAAAGGTCCGGATGAATATGAGCAAGCAATAAAAATTTTAAAAGGATATGAAAAGAGAAATCAAAACATAAGCTTACAGGAATTAGCAAGAAGAACAAAACAGGCTTTTAGGTATCAGGAACAAAAACTATCTACCCCAAAAATTAAAATTAACTCACAATCTACAAGTCCTAACTTTGCACCAAAACCAACAATAAGAAACCTAAATAATGATGGTGCAGCGTTTTTATCTGATGGATATGTTCCTAAGAATACTACATCATTTTCAGATTCGCATACAAAAGAACTAACACAAAAAGTGGAACAGTTAAAACAATCCGTACAAGAGGCTAAGGATATTGCAAATAAACCGGTGGTGTCGTCTAGTAAGGATACGGAAATTATCGCAAAAGAAACAAAAGCAGAAATTGAAAAATATATAAAAATAGAATTTGAAAAATTGGGTAAAGAAAAATCGGCAGAAATTCAAAATACATATACTCAGCAAAAACAAGTTTGGACAGATTTGTTTAGTAAAGCAGAAAAAGAAATAAACGAAGAAATAAAACATATCGATGGCAAAACATTATCGCAATATCTACAAACAATTAAAGAGCTTAAAGAATTGTCTCATGTCATAAGTGTCGCACAGGTTTATAAAAAATTATATCCAAGCGAACTAGGAGCAGGAGATATTGTTGTAAATGGACAAAAATTTGATCTTTTAAGATATAGAAGAGAGCTTAATGAATCATATGGTAAGTTGAGAAAGCTAAAAAAAGAAAACCCAGATTTGCAAGTTTCTAAAGACTTAGAGGAAGCATATAATGAAGGAATGGAAACATTAGACGATTCTTATAATTCCATCCGCAAAGTTTGGGAGAAGGCATCTGGTTTAAGACCGTGGAAAACTGTCGAAGAAGAAGATTTATATTTAGAAAAAACAACCCTACCAATAAAAAAGAAAGGCTTGGAAGACCTTATAGCAAGAAAATCAAAACTAGATCCAAAAGAATCAATTTATGAGAATAATAATATTGTAGTTATTTGGGATGATGCTTCAAATATAGATTTACTAGAATCAATGGGTAAAAATATAAAAGGTTTTTATTATAGCGAAGATGCCTTAAAATATATAAAAGAACACGCAGACGAAATAGACTATGTGTTTGCAGATTATACTCTTGATGGCTCTATAGTACAAGGGATAGATGTTGCAAGAGAAATAAATAAGATAAACCCTAAAATAGCTTGTGTTTTACAAAAAGGGGACGGTGTTTCTGAAAACGCAGACCAAATAAGAGAGTTAGGATTTATTGCAGGTGCTAATTCTCACGAAATAAGTAATTTAACGAATAAAGATCTTATATCAAAAACAAAAAATTACCTTAAACATGTAGATGCAAGAATACAAAAGCTTGGCATAATAACAGATGATATTTACGAAAAACAAGCCCAGCTAGTAGCAAAAAAACAAAATGTAGAAAATTTTATCGCAAAACACAAAAAATTAGACCCTGAAGAATCTATTTATGAAAATAATAATGTTGTAATAATATATGACAATTGGACTGTAGTTAATAGCTATTCTAAGTTTGAAAAAACAAAGGCATTTTTTACCAGTGAAGAAGCTTTAAAATATATAGAGAAAAACAAAGGCAATATAGATTATGTGTTAGTGGATTACATCCTTGAAGGTTCCAAAATACAAGGGCCAGATGTTGCAAAAAAAATATCAAAAATAGATCCGAATGCTCATTGTTTTTTGCAAACAGATTCTGATAATCCATTATCTATGAGCAGACACAATATTACTACACATGATTTAGGTTTTAGTGGTGAGATTGATTTTTTAGAAGAGGATTTCTTTACTAATTCTACTTTTATTTCGAAGTTAAAAAACTACTTAACAGAAATAGATACACAAATAAACGAACTAGCAGAAAAAACAGGACATATTCCAGTAGCTCCAAAAATTAAAATTAAACCAGAACCTAAAAAACCTACTCTTCCTAACTTTGCACCAAAACCAACAATAAGAAATCTGAATAATGGTGGTGCAGCGTTTTTATCTGATGGGGCACAATTAAGTAGTGCAGAAGAAGCTAGAAAAATCGAAAGGATAAAAAAAAATATTTTACCAAAATATACTCCATCGTCAATAACTACACATAATGCAGATGGTAGTCAGGTTATTGAAATACTTAATCCAAAAACAGGGAAACCAGTAAAAAGATACACATATGATGCGGATGCTCATTTAATAAAGGAAGAGGATTTAAAAGTTGGTGTTAAAACACCAGCTATTAAAACACCAGCTATTATGAAACAAGGAATATCTGTGATAGTACGATCTCTTGCTGATAAAATTAATGTAACTTTAATAAAAAAATCAAAAGTAAAAAATGACATAAATAAACTTGGAGAAGCTCTTATAGAAATTTATAATACGGATATTAATCCTAAAGATTTATTTGTTAAGATAGGAGATGAAATTTTTAGTTTTAAGGTAATAAACAATCAATTTCAATCTTTGTTAAGACGAGGAAACAAAGTTGATGATATGATATATAAAAAGTTAGAGAACCTTGGTTATATCAAGCCAAATAATAAAACTGTGATAGCTTCGGATAATATTGAAGTTACAAAAATACCTAAAGAGATTGACATTGAATTTTTAAAAAAAGAATTTCCAGTTGAAGAAATATTGCTAAACGGATTTGAAGGTAATAAGATTTTTGAATATCAAAATGTTTTTACAAAATTTCGAAAAAATTTACATGTGGAAAAAGAAATAGCTTTGAATAAAGCGATAAAGAAAATGCAAGGCGAAAATTTTTATGATAATGGTAAGTTTTATTCAAAAAAGAGCAGGAGTGTTAGTGGAAGCAATGATGGACATATAAGAGAATACAGGGTTTACGAGGGAGTTAATTTAAGAATATATTTTGATATTATTGACGACAACACATTGATGATATATCATATTGGCAACAAAAATTCTAGTGGGGGTCAGAACATAGATATAGCAACAGCGATAGCAAAAAAGACAAAGCTAGAAAAAGAATTTCACAAATTAAAATCTTCAGTAGTTGAAACTAGTGATGTTCTCCCCTCGTCAATATTTCCGCCAATAAAACCCGAATATGTGGATATAAATAATCCCGAAGAAATTTTTAATTTTTTAAAACGAACAGGTGTAAACTTGACAACTGTTGAGGGAAAAATTGCAAACAAATTACCTGATAATTTATTACCTAATCATTATAATCAAGCATATGACCCAAACCTAAACACATATAAATTTTTGGGTGGTGAAAACGAAGGAAAAGTATATGAAGTAATACCTAAAAATGGTAATGATTCTTATGAAATAAAACTATTCAAATTTGAAGAAAGTGCAAAAGATCAACAAAAAATCTTTAGTTACCTTGATAATCTTATTAGTAAAAACAATATTAAGGGAATTACAGTAATAAAAATAATAAAGAGAGATGAGAATGTTTTATTTTTTGAAAAAGTTAATGGAAAAACTGTACATGATGTAATGTATCAGGAGGATATAATAAAGAAGAGCTTAGAAGAAATGCTTTCCTATAAAAAAAATATAAATGGTTTGATGACATTAATACTTAAACCACTTAGCGAAATAATTCCAAAATCTAAATTGGAGAGTTATGGTGGTGATTTTATCCCGTGTTTTAAATATATTTATAATGGAGAAACTCTTGTTTTTAAGTCAGATAATATCCTAATGAGAACTGATGGTTCAAATAGAGGCCAACTTGTAATTATAGATACAAACTAAAGATCCTAATTTTTATAATGAAAATTCTGTGGTAATGATAGGATACTGTTCAACTTCCCAAGTCTTTCAAAATTTAATACAATAATATTGAAAGCAAATTTCAAAATTCACACGAAAATTAGGAGACAAAATTAAATGGCAAAGAAAAATATCTACTTTTTCGGCGGTGGTAAAGCCGACGGAAATGGCAAAATGAAAGAACTATTAGGCGGTAAAGGCGCCAACCTAGCCGAAATGGCAGGACATCCAAAATTAAAACTTCCAATCCCTCCAGGGTTCACAATCACAACAGATGTTTGTACTTACTATTGGGACAACAAAAGACAATACCCAAAAACTCTACAAGCAGAAAACAATGCAAATATTAAACATATAGAAAAAATTACCGGTAAACAATTTGGTGGTACAAAAACACCTTTATTATTATCTGTTAGATCTGGCGCAAGAAGCAGTATGCCAGGTATGATGGAAACAATTTTAAATGTTGGCTTAACCGAAAAAACTATCCCAGCTATGATAGCTTACAGTGGCGATGAAAGATTCGTCTACGATGCATATCGTCGATTAATTATGATGTATTCTGATGTCGTAATGGAAAAAGCTGCTGGTATAGAACCTAAAGAAGATCAAGGTATCAGAAAACAATTAGAAGTTATAATGCATAATCTTAAAAAGAAAAGAGGTGCAAAAGCTGATACAGATTTAACAGCAAAAGATTTGAAAGGGCTTTGTATAGATTTCAAAAAAACTGTAAAAAAAGTTTTAGGCAAAGAATTTCCAGACAATGCTATGGATCAACTTTGGGGATCCATCGGTGCAGTGTTCGCAAGCTGGAACGGTAAAAGAGCAATCGCTTATAGAAACATCGAAAAAATCCCACACAAATGGGGTACAGCTGTAAATGTACAAGCTATGGTTTTTGGTAATATGGGTAAAGGTAGTGCGACAGGTGTTGCGTTCACAAGAAACCCAGGTAACGGCGATAATCACTTCTATGGCGAATACTTAGTGAATGCTCAAGGTGAAGATGTTGTTGCAGGTACAAGAACACCAGCTCCGATAAATAAATTTTCAAAAACTGACCACAGCAAACACGAAAAACAATTAGACAAACTTATGCCAAAAGCATATAAAGAATTAGATAATATCCAAAAAAGATTAGAAAAACATTATAGCGATATGTTGGATATAGAATTCACAATTGAAAATAATGTTTTATGGATGTTGCAATGTCGTGTTGGTAAAAGAAACGGAATCGCATCGGTACAAATGGCACTTGATATGTTGAAAGAAAAACTTATCAAAAAAGAAGAAGCCGTAATGCGAGTTACACCAGATCAATTAAACGAATTATTATTACCGATTGTTGATCCAAAAGCAGAAGCAAAATCAGAACCAGTAGCAAAAGGTTTACCAGCGGGTCCGGGTGGAGCAGCAGGTCATATAGTGTTTACTTCGCAAGAAGCTTTAGACTTTAAAAAAGCAGGTAAACAATCCATATTAGTTAGAGAAGAAACCAATCCAGAAGATGTCGAAGGTATGAGAGCTTCTGAAGCTATTTTAACAGCACGAGGTGGTATGACATCTCACGCAGCATTAGTAGCAAGAGGTTGGGGTAAATGTTGTATCGTTGGTTGTGGCGATTTGGATATTGATATGTCTAAAAAAACCATGACCGTTCACGGCAAAACATTGAAAAAAGGCGACTACATCACATTGAACGGCACAAAAGGTTTTGTGTATGAAGGCAAATTAAATATGTTAGCAGCCGGCGAAAACGACAAAAACTTAAATGCATTTTTAAGTATTTGCGATAAAATCAAAAGATTAAAAGTTAGAACAAATGGTGATACTCCAGCTGATGCAGAAAAAGCAATAAGCTTTGGCGCACAAGGTATCGGACTATTCAGAATCGAACATATGTTCTATGGTAAAACATCTGAAAAACCATTGTTTAAACTTAGAAAAATGATTATGTCCAAAAGCTTAGATGAAAGAAAAAAAGCTTTAAAAGAATTGTTCCCGTATATGAAAAAAGATATCAAAGCTACATTGAAAGCGATGAAAGGTTATGGTGTGACAATTAGATTAATAGACCCCCCACTCCACGAGTTCGTACCGCATAGTGATGCAAAACTTAAAGAGCTTGCAAAAGCATTAAAAGTGAGCAATGCAGAAGTTGCAAAACGAGCTGATGGTTTGAGAGAGTCTAACCCAATGATGGGACATAGAGGTGTAAGACTTGGTATCACATATCCGGAAATTACAGAAATGGAAGCAAGAGCAATTTTTGAATCAGCAGCTGAACTTCAAAAAGAAAAAGTAAAAGTATTCCCAGAAATAATGATACCTGTGACATGTCATCAAAACGAAATTGGGCATCAGAAGGAAATTATTAAAGCTGTATATAAAGAAGTTAAGGCAAAGTTTGGTTTGAAAAAAATAGACCATTTAGTTGGTACTATGATTGAAATTCCAAGAGCTGCATTGCAAGCTGAAAAAATAGCTGGCGAAGCAGAATTCTTTAGCTTTGGTACTAATGACTTAACTCAAATGAGTTTTGGTTTTTCAAGAGATGATACCGGTGGTTTTATGGGCGAATATCTTGAACAAGGTATAATTACTGATGATCCGTTCCAAACATTAGATCAAGATGGTGTAGGCGAACTTATTAAGATTGCTGTAAAACGAGGAAGAAAGGGTCGAAAAGGACTTAAAATTGGTATTTGTGGCGAACATGGTGGAGATCCAGAAAGTGTGGAATTCTGTCATAGAGAAGGATTTGATTATGTATCCTGCTCGCCGTTTAGAGTGCCAATAGCGAGGTTATCAGCAGCACAAGCTGTATTAAAGTACGGTAAGTAATTTTTTACACAAAAACCCCGATTACTAGAATCGGGGTTTTTGATATGTAAATTTTTTTGTCATAATTTAATAAGGATCTATTAACACAAATTACTTTTTATTTTTCCTTTCGGTTATTACACCTAAGTTTGTTAATTCTTCCCTTTCTTGCTTAGTCATTTTTATAGAGTTTTTTCTTATCCCATGTATCCAATTTCCAATTTTATACTCGTTTCCTTCATATTCATAAGTTAAAACTTTATTATTTTTTAGAATTGCAAAATGTCCACCATTTTCTTTATAATGGGTTAATATTTTTATTTTAGAAGCAACTGAAATAGTGATTTTATCATATATTCCTAGCTCTTCTAAAAGTTTTCTTTCTTTTTTAGTTACCTTGGGATTTCTTTTTCTAAAATTTCTAATCCAATAACCAATGTTATATTCTTTTCCGTCCATTATATGTGTTAAAACTTCCCCATTTTCTCTAATCTTTATTTTACCACCATTTGATACATAATCGGTTAAAACTTTAATTTTAATAGACACAGGATATATATTGTTAAAGGCATCAAAAATACCTAGTTCTTCTAATATGGTTTTTTGGTGAGGTTTTAAATTTATACCCCATCCTCTAATAGTTAGAATCCATTTGCCAATATCATATGTTTTGTTTTTATACGTGTAGGTTATAGGTTCTTTATTTTTATAAATTGCTAATTCTCCACCATTTTTGACATAATCTTGAAAAACCTCTATTTTAAAATCTACATCAAATATTTTATTTTCTAAAACATTTAACTCTTCTAAAATTGTTTTTTGTTTTGCTGTTATTTTTACATCATTAGCTCTGAAGCTTTTTATCCAAGATCCAATTTTGTAATTTTTATCATTATATTTATAAGTTATAAATTCACCCTTTTCAAATTCTACTAATTTGCCACCATTGGCAATATAATCTTTCAAAACATTTATTTTGAAAGCAACAGTATAGTTTTCATTTTCTAATTTTCTTACAGGCTTTATTACATTGTTAAAATTTTTAAACTTAATAGTTTCGATTCCGTCTGGTTCTACAATTATTACTTTTGATATTCTAGATTTGGTATATTCCTGAGTAATTTTATTCTCCCCATTAAAGTACATTATTTCTGATATTCTTTCATTCTTGTACTTTTCAATAATATTATCAAAATTTTCATGATAATATTTTACTGTTGATAATTTACCATTTTCATAATTTTCAATATATTTTGGGATATATTCTTTTTTTTCAGATATTTTTTGTTTGATGAGTCTTTTATTATCGTATTTGATTGTTTTTTTTAATTTGCCTGTTACTGGGTTGTATAATTTACAACAACTAGTTCCATCTTGGAAATTCATGTTTTTTTCTTGCAGCTTGCCAAATTTATATTTTTCAAAATATTGTATCCCATAATCTTCATAACTTTTGTAAGATACCTCACCTCCTTTGATTCTTTTTGCTATTTTTTCCTCTTGAGCGTTCAGAAAATACAAATTTACGGTTGATCTTTGTTGCATATAGTTTTGTACTGCCGTTTGTAGAGCTTCCAATGTAATATTTTGATTTTCTGGTTTTTTAAATATTTCCATAGCTTTTTCATATTCGAAAGACCCTTTAACTAAATATTGCAAATCTTCTAGGTTTTTAGGAGTTTGAATGATGTCTTTACCCAATATATCAAAAACGCCCTTTATCCTAATACCAACTTCTTCGGGGTTAAAATTAGTAGGAAGAGGCAAATCCAACTTGCGTAGCTCTTCAAACATAGTATAACCCAAAGCTTGGGTTAAGGTTATTTTTTTAGTAGTGGAGATTCGTTTTATAGATATTTTAGTTATATCTGTAAATTTCTCGTAAGGTACTTCATCTAAAAGTTTGCCACCTTGCTGAAAAACCTCTAATGTCAGTTTAAAGAGCTTTCCCACACCAACAGTAGCTTTTACAGGCATTATCATAACTGGTGCTTGGTTTATCTTACTAGACACCAATTTATCCATGGAAGTGCTTCCATAAACATTATATGGTAGCAACAATGAAATTATTAGTAGTATGCTCAGAAACTTCCTCATACATATATGATATTATTCCCTGACAATTCGTACCAGGTACTTTAGTACTAGTCGCGAATAGTACTAAAGTACTATGATGAATTTTACATATAGTCATAAATTTAATAGAATATTAGTATGCAAGGATTTGTTTTAGTTGTATCATCTCCCTCTGGCGCTGGCAAAACCACTATGGTTAGAAAGGTGCTAAAAACTACTAGCGCTCTTGAAAGAGTTGTTACGGCAACTACTCGTGAGCCAAGAAAAAGAGAAATAAACGGCAAAGACTACCATTTTTGGACAATCAAAAAATTTGAAAATGCCATAAAAACAGGCAAAATGTTGGAATATGCAAAAGTGCATAACAATTATTATGGTGTATCCAAAAAATCGGTAGAGGATGTTCTAAAAAGAGGTGGCTTCCCAGTTTTGATTATAGATGTTCAAGGTGCGCAGGCTATCAAAAAACAGTACAAAGAAAATTGTGTAATGGTATTTATAGCACCACCTAGTATGAAAGAGCTTGAAAATAGAATTAAAAAACGAAATGACGATACTAAAAATATTTCTCTTCGTCTAAAAACAGCAAAAAAAGAAATGGCTAAAGTTAAAATGTACGACTATGTGATAATTAATGAAGACTTAAAAATAGCTGTTCAACGCCTAAGAAGTATTGAAAGTGCAGAGAAACATAAGGTGTGGCGAAAAGAGAAAGATTTAAAAAAATCTAAACTAATTTAAAAAAGTAGAGGAGAAAAGAAATGGCAAAGATAGATAATAAAGAATTTGAAACAAAAGTTACCAATTTTGACGGCGATAAATACAATATGTCGGTATTAAGTTTTTTATGGGCAAAACAACTTAAAAAAAGAGAAGAATTTAATTATAAGCCACACTCAGAGCTTATAAAAGCTGCGTTAACTGATATTTTATCTGGTGCTGTTACAAAAGAACACATCATAGAAATTTCTGCTAAAAATTTACAAGCAGAAGCAAAAAGTAAACAATCCGCTTTAAAAGAAAAAGAAAAAGAAAAAAACGAACCGCTTACCCTGTAAATTTAATTTATGAGCGATAAAAAAGAACTAAAAAAATTAGTTTCTGAATTTAAGGATTTTGTGAAACAAAATCCCGATAATTTTATATCAAACTCTAAACCAATGGAAAATAAACCAACACCAAAAACTCAGCTTAAAAAAGCTGATGCAGTAAAAATTAAACCTAAAGTTGCACCTGCAAAAAACAAGGCAGAAGCTATTGAAAATTTAGCACAAGAAATTTTAATATGTAAAAAATGTCCGCTTGGTAAAACTCGTATAAAAGCAGTGCCAGGCGAAGGTAATATTGATACAAAATTAATGTTTATCGGCGAAGGACCAGGTTTTGAAGAAGATCATCAAGGCAGACCTTTTATTGGCAGAGCCGGTAAATTATTAGATAAAATGATAATTGCTATGGGCTTAAAAAGAGAAGAAGTATTTATAGCCAATATGGTAAAATGCCATCCAATGGTAGATCCTTCTAATAATGAAAAACGAAATAATGATCGTGCGCCAGATGCTACAGAAATTGCATATTGCAGACACTTTGTAGAAAAACAAATTTCCCTAATTAATCCAGATATCGTTGTAGCATTGGGTGCTGTTTCTGGTAAAAGTTTAATAGGAAGTGCGCCAAGTTTATCTAAACTTCGTGGCGGGTTTCATAACTTGGAACTTGATAGTGTGGAACTTTCAAAACCAATTAAAATAATAGCTACCTTTCATCCGGCGGCACTTTTGAGAAACCCAAACTGGAAAAAAGATTGTTGGCAAGATTTGCAAATAGTAATAAAAGAACTTGGTCTTACACCAACTGCAAAAATAGAGAAGTAAAAATTATGATTGTAAGAGTAGCTTTTCCAATGGCTCTAAATAAAGAGTTCGATTATATCGTCCCTCCTTCCCTTGAGCCCGAAATTCAAATTGGTGTTCGTGTTAAAGTACCGTTTGGCAGAATCATAAAAGAGGGCTTTGTAATAGATACTTTCCAAAAAAATAAAACCAAATTTAAATTAAGAGAAATAGAAAAAGTTTTAGACTCTAAACTTATGTTTAACGAGGATATTTTAACCCTCGCTCATTATATCCAAAATACATGGGGTATGAGTATAGGCGAAATATTAGCTGTCTTAATACCAAATTATATCAGCGAAAAATATCTGGATAAACTTGAAAAGCCCCAAACACCAAAAACCCCTTCGGACTTTGAATTGTCAGCTGGTGAGCGAAAAATTTTTAATAGTATTAAAAATTTTTCTGCATCCAAACCCATCTTTTTAAAATCTTTAAATTACAATTTGATAAACGATGTGGTATTAGCGCTGGCTGTTGATGCAGTAAAAAATAAAAGCCAGGCATTGATACTTGTGCCAGATATTATTTTAAGCGAAACTCTAATTAAACAAGCACAACAAACTTTTGGTGATAATGTGGTGCTTTGGCATAGTAAAACTCTTCAAAGTGCTAGAAAAAAGATTTTCGGCTCGCTTTTAAATGGTGATAGTAAAATTATTATAGGCACACGGTCTGCATGTATGCTTCCGTTTAAAAACCTCAAATTTACAGCATTTTTAGACGAGCATGACGATAGATATAAACAAGAAGAAAATAAACCTTACTATCATGCCAAAGATATTATTTTATTCAGAGCGAAACATCATAAAACAAAAATTTTATTTTCTTCAATGACACCTAGTGTTGAATCTTTTAATATGCAAAAACAAGGCGAGCTTGAAATGGTCAAAGATGAAGAACAATTAAAACATAATCCACAAATTATCGTCAGCGAAGATAAAGCAGAAAAAGGTAAAATGTTGAGTTCTCTAGCTGTTCAACTTATAGAAGAAAATTTAAATGCCAAAAAACAAACCTTATTAATAATGAATAGAAAAGGGATAAGTGGCTATTTTTGTTTAAACTGCTTAACATTTGTGGGGAAAAGAGATATCACGGGCTATAAATGTCCAAAATGTAGAAACCAAATTTTTAAAGATTCTGGTACTGGCACAGAAAAGTTGCAAGAAGAAATTAAAGAATTATTCCCGAAAGCTAAGCTTTTAAAAGTAGATTCCGATTGTCTTAAAACTAAAGCTGGTACAAAAAAATTGTTTGAAGATTTAGAAAAAAATAAAGCAAATATCATCATAACAACCAATGCACCAATAAAAGCTATGAGCTTCAAAAATATCGGGCTAGCAAGCGTGGTGGATATAGATTGGCAAATGGAATCTTCCAATTTTCGTTCGTCCGAAAAGGCAGCTCAGCTTTTATTTGGGCTTTATTATAATCTAGCTTTAAACGACAATAAAGGTGTATTATTTATACCAACACAAAGAGCATCGGAATATCTATTCAAATCCTTAGACGCTAAAAATTATGACGATTTCTTAAATACAGAGCTAGATATCCGTAAAGATTTTGTTTACCCCCCATTTTGCCATCTTATAAAAATAGAAATGGAAAGTAAGACGGCTAAAATGATGCAAAAATTTTCCCAAGATATCACAGAGCTTTTAGAACAAAAATACGAGGATATAGAAATTCTAGGTTCTGTGTCAACTTCAAGAAAATTTGGAAAATTTTTGCGAGAATATATACTTATAAAACTACCTAGCAGGGTGGATATCCCAGAAATTATAGGTTTTATAGCAGGGCTTAAAAATAAAACAGTAAACACAAAAGTGGTTAATAATCCGTACAGTTTTTGGTAGAATATTTAGTGAGGTGAAAATTTATGAATATTAATAAAACTTTAGAACTAATTAAAAGACATTCGGTAGATTTTGTCGGTCAGGCAGAGCTTAAAAAAAAGTTAGAAAAAGGCGAAAAATTAAAAGTAAAGTTAGGGGTAGACCCAACTTCAGCAGATCTTCATTTGGGGCATAGTGTAGTTTTAAATATGCTAAAAATGTTTCAAGATTTGGGGCATACAGCAGTGCTTATTATCGGCGATTTCACCGCTTCCGTAGGAGATCCTTCTGGCAGAGATAAAACCCGTCCAGTACTAACTCCCAAAGAAATTAAAAAGAATGCTGAAACCTATAAAAAACAAGCCTTCAAAATTTTAGATAAAAAGAAAACCAAAATAGAATATAACTCCAAATGGTTGAAACCATTTGCTCAAGAAGAAATGTTAAATACACTTTCAAATTTAACACTATCGCAAATGATTGAAAGGGACGACTTTAAAAAACGAATGAAATCAGGCACTCCGATTTCTATGTTGGAAATTTTGTATAGTCTGTTTCAAGCACAAGATAGCGTTGCAGTGAAAGCTGATATAGAACTTGGCGGTACAGACCAAATTTTCAATCTTCTTATGGGTCGTGCGGTGCAAAAACAAAACGGACAAGATAGTCAGATAGTAATAACTGTGCCACTTTTGGTTGGTACAGATGGCGTTAAAAAAATGTCTAAAACTTATGACAACTTTATTGCTGTAAACGATTCTGCCAAAGACATATTTGGTAAAATAATGTCAATTTCAGATGATATAATGCTAGATTATTATAAGATTTTAACAATAGAAAATCTTGAAGAAATTAAAAAACTTCATCCAATGAAAGCTAAAAAACATCTTGCAATGTTAATTGTGGAAAGGTTTCATGGTACAGAGGAGGCAGAAGAAGAATTGGCTAATTTTGAAAAAGTATTTTCCAAAAAACAAAATCCAGATGATATAAAAAGTTTTAAAGCAAATAGCGAAGTATTAACATCGCAAATAATATTTGAAGCTGGTATGGCTAAAAGTAAAAACGAAGCAAGACGATTAATATTACAAAATGCCGTTAAATTAAACGAGCAAAAACTTACCAAAGACGAAATTTTAAACTTTAAAAACGGAGATATACTACAAGTTGGCAGACGAAACTTCGTTAAACTTGTTAAATAATTAAAATGAGTAAATATTTCAAAGTATTATCTGTATCGTTTACATTAGTTTTTTTGTTAATAATATATTTCTATTTTATTGACAGTGGTTCCAAAGCTGTGTTTCAGGTAGAACCTAATCAAACTGGTACTCAAATAGCCAAAAACTTAAAAGAAAAGGGAATTATAGACAGCGAGCTATGGTTTCGTGCAATATTAAAAGCTACTGGTAATGCAAAAAATTTAAAAGCAGGTAAATATACATTAAATAAAAATATTTCTAGCGAGGAAGCACTTTGGGTTTTGCTAAACCAAAATGGCGACGAAGTTTTTAAAATAACTTTGCTTGAAGGTTATAGGGCAGAGGAAATCGCAGAGCAACTTTCCAAATATAATATAACCGATCCGCATGAATTTTTACGCCTCGTAAAACAGCAAAATTTAGAGGGCAAACTATTCCCCTCCACCTATAATTTTTTAGAACAAATGCAACCGCAAAAAGTTATAGATATGATGATGACAGAATTTAATAATCAGACAAATAAATTGTTGGATTCGGCTATGTGTCCGCTTGGGCTATCTAAGGAAGAGGTGATAACTCTTGCATCTATTGTGGAAAGAGAAGCTGTTCATGACGAGGAACGAGCAAAAATAGCGTCTGTTTACCTAAATCGGCTTGAAATAGGTAAGAGGTTGCAAGCCGACCCTACCGTTCAATATGCCTTAGGTTATAATGTGAGGCAGGATAAATATTGGAAAAAGAATGTGAATTTTAGGGATTTGACAATAAAATCTCCCTACAATACCTATCGAAACAAAGGGCTTCCACCCTCGCCGATATGTAATCCGGGATATAAAAGTATAAAGGCGGTTTTGCAACCTGAACCAAATTTTAGGGCTTTGTATTTTGTGGCGGATATCGACGGCAGTCATGTGTTTAGTGAGACATATCATCAGCATTTAAAAAACATAAAACAAATTAAGAAGAATAAATAAGAAAAATAAAAAAATGTCATTGCGGACTTGATCCGCAATCTAGTTTTTTTATATTTTATTAAGGAATTCTCTTATTCCTTCTCTGCCTGTATAACCAGTTCTACCAAGTTCCTTTTCGGTAATAATTTTTTCAATTTCATTTGCTACGAATTTGAAATCATCATCAGACCAACCCAAAGGATAAATTTTAAATGTTTCTTTTAAAGATTTTTGTAAATCTTTTTCACCAGGTTTTTTTATAATATTTTTTACATTTCTATGCTTATAGACGAACCATTTACCAACATTTGGATATATTTCATTAGTCCAATAGCTTTTGAAAAATAAAATATAAGCTTCTCTTTGTGAACCAATGTTTTGGTTTTGATTTATAAGTTTGGTCGCTTTCATTATATCTAGACCAACATATCCATTTTTTATAATAATATCTCTATCTTGGCTAGATAGTCCAAGCATTGCCAAAAGATCTGCTTGTGCTTCTAGCATATAATAAGATATGAAACCATCCTCGAAAGATAATTTTTTTATAAACTTATAGTATTTTTTGTTAGAAAATTGCAAAATATGAGTTCCTTCGTGTAAGAAAAGTCTTCCCACTATTTGGTTGAAGTGAGATTTTTCATCTTCCTCGTTTAATTCAATATATCTTGGTATTTCTAAATTCAAGCTTGATTCAGATGCTTTAGCTCCAGGTTGAATACACGCACCAGCAGAATAAAGGGTACAAGTTAATTTTAAAAATACATTAATATCAATATTATTGTCTAAAACAGTATTTTCTATAGTTTGATAAATATCATTATTAGTTTGCTCAAAATAATTAAACATATTGTTAAGAGCATAAACTACATCTTCTTCCTCTTCAAAGGATACTTTTACTGGTTGGGATCCTTCTTCTCCTTTTTGATACCTTCTATAGAAATCTCTATCTTTAATAAAAGCAATATCCTCGTCAGATAGTTCCTCATCTTTATTTTTTGAAAATCCTAAATAATATTGAACTGTGATATTTATTCCTTTGTCAGAAACAAATTTTTCTTTTTCATTATTAAATGCACTATCAATTGCTGGATCAATTTTCAAATCTTTTGCTTCCTGTGCATTTATGTTTATTGTAAAAGATACTAATAATGCCATTGCGAATATGTTAACCATTATTTTTTTCATTATTTTATTTCTCCTAGATTTCTTTTGCAATGTGGTTTGCTATTTTTGTCGCCGATTTGCATGGCTTTGGTAATAATAAATTATCGTAGTTTTGACCCATCTTTAAAAGATTTTCTTTGTAAATTAAATCTTTTAACTCGTCATAAATATTTTTTTCTAAATCGTCATTTTGTGAAACTAATCTTGCGCATCCAAAGGACGCTATAATTTTTGCATTTTCATACTGATGATTATTAGTCGCAAAAGGATATGGCACTAAAATTGCTGGTTTTCTTAAGGCAATAAGTTCAGATACCGTGCTTGCACCCGCCCTAGATACTACTAAATCTGCTTTAGCCATATATGTGTGAATATCCTCTGTATATTCCAAAACTTTTACCCGTTTGGAATTTGTATATTCCTTTTTAATTTCTTTATAACCAAGCTGACCGGTAACATGTATAAAACGAGTATTTTTTAGTTTTTGTTCGCGAACTATATGTATCATCGCATTATTTATACCGCTTGCACCCTGACTGCCACCAAATATTAAAACCGTTTTGTTGGTAGATTTTTTTGGCGGTTTTTGAGTTTCTTCATCGCAAAATTCTTTTCTTACGGGTGTGCCGACAAGTTCTGCATTATCTAGTTTTTCTACAATTGGTAAACCTAAGAAAAGAATTTTGCAATGTTTTAAAGCCAACTTATTTACTAAACCTATTTTCGAATTTGCCTCGTGCAAATAAATATTTATTTTTTTTATTTTAGCCCAAAACACAAATGGAAACGATACATATCCCCCCATTGCAAGTACAGCATTTGGCTTATAATCATCTATAAGATTTTTAGCCATTTTTATGGATTGAACTAATTTTATTATAAATTTTATATATCTTCTTAAATCAAATTCTCTTGGCAAACCTACTAAACTTATATCTGTATAGTTTAATCCTTCTTTTTCTAGTTTATCCTCGGCGGATTTGCTTTTTTTAATTACAAATAAAACTTCATAACCTTTACTAATAAGTTCTTTACCAATTGCATATCCTGGATAAAAATGCCCGCCAGTGCCACCAGAGGCTATAATTATTTTCTTTTTATTTGATGATTTATTAGTCATAAAATTTTCTCCGCCCTCTTTGCACTTTTTGATACGACGCACTAACTTCTAAAGAAGCCGTGTTTAGTAAAATACCAACCATCGCAAGAGTTATTAGGATAGACGATCCACCATAAGAAAAAAATGGTAACGGTAAACCTTTTGTAGGTACAAGTCCAAGTGCAACCACCATATTAAAAAATGCCTGAAATATTATTGTGGTAGTTATACCAAAAATTAAAAGCGAATTATAATTATCTTTCGCAGCTTTGGCAAGTGTTATACCTCTACATAAAAATGCACAAAATAGAGCTATTAAACCAAACATCATTATCATACCTGCTTCTTCTGCCATTATCGAAAATATAAAATCTGTATGTGCCGCTGGCAAATATTCCATTTTTATTTGCGAATTACCTAACCCTTTACCGAACCATCCACCAGAACCAATAGCCAAAGAACTTTGTACCAACTGATATCCAGCTTCCCGAGAAGTACCTTCAGGAGATAAAAATGCAAAAATCCGCTCTATTCTATAGGGATATTTAATAATAAGATACGCCACAGCACACATTGCCCCTGCTAACAAACTTAATATATAGCGGATTTTTGCTCCCGCTACATAGATCATCATAATAAAGATACCAAACATTAAAGTTGGTGTTCCGAGGTCTGGTGCTTTGGAAATTAGGGCAAGTGTGATAAGTACAACTATCAGTGCTGGGATAAGCGGTTTATAACTTTTATTAATTTTACCGGCTACATTATTTAGAAAATGTGCTAAATAAATTATCAAAGCAAGTTTTGCAATTTCTGAAGGTTGAATATTGATTGGTCCAAGAGATATCCATCTATGCACATTGGCTACAGGCGATGTAAATAAAGGGATAATAAGCAAAATCCAAGTAATTATCATAATGTATGCAGGGCTTATTTTTTTTTGAATTTTATGATAATATTGTGATAAAAATCCCATTAAAATTAAACCAACAAAAACAAATAGTAATTGACGAGAAAAGAAGTAAGTAGAATCTTTAAAAGCACTTGACGAATATGTAAAAATTAAACCAAAACAAACAAAAATAAGTGTGAAAATAATTATAGGATAATCCACTTTTATAAAACCAGGAAGCCCTTTTTTGCTACTTTTAGCAAACTGTTTTTTTGATGCATTAAAATTGTTCTGATTGAAATAATTACCCATGTGTTCTACCTTATTTCTTTTATTGTCATTCTGAGCGAAACGAAGTGAAGCCGAAGAATCTTTGTCTTTAACTTCACACTATAATACCAAGATCTTTCGACTTCGGCTAAAGCCTTCGCTCAAGATGACAAATAATTTTTCTACCTTATTTTAAGCGATGCTAATGCAAGTAACATAAGCAGTATGCCGACAATCCAAAACCTAATTATAACCTTTGGTTCTGCCAGTCCTTTAAGTTCAAAATGATGATGCAAAGGTGCCATTTTAAATAATCTTTTACCACCACTATATTTAAAATATCCCACCTGTAGTATCACAGACAATGTCTCTGCAACAAATATCCCCCCAACTATTGGGAGTATAAGTTCTTGTCTTACACAAATTGCTGTTGTGCCTAATATCCCACCTAAAAATAAAGAGCTGGTATCGCCCATAAAAACTTCTGCAGGATAAGAATTAAACCATAAGAACCCAAGACATGCACCAATTAATGCACCCATAAATACGGCTATTTCTCCACTACCTGCTACGGGGATAATTTTTAAATATTCTGCAAAATTCATATTACCAGCAAGGTATGCAAATATTGCATAAGTGGCAACACATAAAATCATACTACCGGCTGCCAAACCGTCCAAGCCGTCTGTAAAATTAACTGCATTGGAAGAACCTACAATTATCAAAAGTTGAAGTACTGCATAAAAAATACCTAAGTTTATAAAAACACCGCTCATATAAGGCACACTTATTGATGAAAAGAAATCTGGGTTTGGTGGATACATTGTAAAATATCCCACAACAACACTTGCTGTAAAAATTTGAATTATAAGTTTCTTGCCAGCAGAGACACCATTAGGATCTTTTTTTACAAGTTTGGTATAGTCGTCGATAATACCAATAATTGCAAGCATAATAGTTACAAAAGCTAAAACCCAAATAAATCTGTTATCTAGTCTTGCCCAAAGAAGTACGGTGGTTAAAAGTGAAATTAAAATCATCACCCCGCCCATAGTTGGGGTGCCGTGTTTGGATAGGTGGGTGCTTGGACCGTCTTGTCTTTGAATTTGACCTATTTTGTAATGTCTTAATTTCTTTATAATTTTTGGACCAATAATAAAACAGAGGATAATTGCCGTAATAATAGCACCACCCGTTCTAAAGGTTATGTATTGAAAAAGGTTGAAGAAACCATAGTCTTCTTTTAAAAGCGAAAGATAGTATAACATTAAACCTCCGTTTAAATGATTATTATGTATCTATTATATTAAATTTAATATATTTTCAAAGCCCAAACTTCTTGATGCTTTAATTAAACAGATACTTTCTGAAGATATTAATTTTTTAAGTTCGTCTATCCATTGGTTATAATCCTCTGAATAAAAGGCATTTTTATTTAGTTTTTTAAGTTCTTCGTAAGTGTACTTAATATCTTTCCCCGCTAAGAAAATATGTTCTACCCCGCTGTTAGCTATTTGTGTTGCTAGTTCTTTATGATATTTTTCTGAATAATTACCAAGTTCGTTCATATCGCCTAAAACTGCTATTTTTGTTTTGTGTGGTTTTTTAGATAATATTTCTAATGCCACAGCCATACTATCTGGGTTGGCATTGTAGCAGTCTAGTAAGATGTCTGTATTATTGTGTGAAATTAGTTCAAGACGCATAGGCATTGGTTTGAAATTTTTTATTCCATTTTCTATTTTTTCAAAACTTAAGCCCATAAGAAAACCTGCCAAACATGCCGAAGCGATATTTAGTTTATCGTGATGATGTAAATTTAGGTTTATGGAATATACTTTGTTTTCGTATTCAAACTGGAATGTTTCTTGGCTTTCTAAAATCTTAAGATCTGCATCTTTATTTGTGCCAAACGATTTGGTTTTTATTTTAAATTTATTTGGGATATCTGCAAGCAATTTATCGTCTGCATTATAAATTAATATGCCGTCTTCTTTTATATGGTTTATAAGTTCTGTTTTAGTTTTATAAGTGTTTTCTAAATTTTCAAATTTACCGATATGTGCTGGCGATATATTTGTTATTATTCCAATATCTGGTTTGGCAAGTTCTGCGATTTCTGCGATGTCGCCAAGTTTTGATGCACCAAGTTCAAAGATGCCAAACTTGTGCGAATCGTTAATTTCTAGTAAAGATAGTGGCAAGCCAATTTGATTATTAAGATTCCCCTTATTCGCACAAGTTTGGCTTTCTTGATTTAAAATTTCTAGCAAAATCTGTTTAGTTGTACTTTTACCATTAGAACCTGTTATAGCTACTATTTTAATATCGTGGCTGTCTCTATTAAATTTAGCTAGCCTCTGAAGTGCAACTAGGGTATCTTTAACTTTTATTATGGATGTATCTTTGCCAGTATCTACATTATGGCTTGAAATTATTAATTTAGCACCGTTTTCAATAGCTTGTGGTATGAAACTATGCCCGTCGAAATTTTCGCCCAAAATAGCCCAAAAACAAGCCCCCACAATTTTTTTGGAATTTGTAGAAAATTCACTAAAAATTTCGACGGGCATATCATTAATCAAATCGCCGTCAATAATTTCTGCAAGTTTTTTATAGCTTAAATTAAGTTTCATAATTTATAATACCTGTTGATCTTGTGGCACTGATTCTAAATTTAGCACAGCACTTGCCATATCTCTAAATGCAGGCGATGCTGATTGGCTGGCATAACTTGTCGTCTTTGGATTATCCAAAATAACAAGCACAGTGTATCTTGGTTTTTCTGCTGGCACAAACCCTGCAAAAGAAACTGTGTGATGTTTTTCAGAATATTTGCCTTGTAAGAATTTTTCACTAGTTCCTGTTTTACCGGCTGTGGAATATCCTTCAATTTTCGCTTGCACACCTGTTCCACCTTCTACAACTTTTATAAGCAAAATTTTCATAAGTTCAGCGGTTGACGGACTTATTACTTTTCTTATTTTGGTTGGTTTATTTTTTTCTATAACTCTGCCTTTATGGTTTGTAATTTTACTTACAATGTATGGTTGCATTAGCGTGCCACCATTAGCTATCGCCGTATATGCTGTTATTAGTTGGATAGGTGTTACCGATAATCCGTGTCCAAAAGCTAAGGTAGCTTTGTCTATTTTGTACCACTTTTTCCAACTTCTTAAAATGCCATTTGGTTCTGCAGGAAACGAGATTGCAGTTTTTATACCAAAGCCAAATGCTTTTATATACTCGTAAAAATCTTTAGAATCCATTTTCAAAGCTATTTTACCAGCTCCTATATTGGAACTTTCAGACAACACTTCTGGTACAGTTAAATAACCATGTTCTGCTTTATGCACATCTCGTACAAAAACGCCTGGTGTTACTTCCCACTTACCTTCTTTTTCACATTGAATGGAATCTGTAATTTTAATAGTATTGGTATCTAATGCAGCCGCAAAAGTTATTGCTTTAAATGTTGAACCTGGTTCATATGTCCACTGAAAAGCCATCGCCTGACCATTAGTTTTTGGATTAGATGCCAATGCTAAAATTTCTGCTGTTTTGGTATCTTGTACAAGCAATACTCCGCCGTCTGCTTCGTTAATATCCGTATATTTATTTAGTATTTTTTCGGCATAGTATTGGATATCTGTATCTATTGTTAAATGGATATCTATAGTAGGTTCGGTTTTATCTGCTGTGGCGTCGTAAATTATATTTCCCTTACGAGATTTTTTGACCTTTTTCTTTTTGATTTTTTTCACAAGTTCTTCATTATAATAAAGTTCTAGTCCCGAAAGTCCCATATTTTTGGAATTTGTGTAGCCAAGTAAATCTATTGCCATATCGTTATAGGGACGGAGGCGAGTATACATAGGAGCAATTTCTATACCGGTTATTCGTTCTTTTTGAAGAGCATATTTTAGAATTTCGTATTCGTCTGGCATTACGGCTTTTTTTATGTAGAAAAAGTTTCCTTTTTCTTTCCATAATTTATTTAATTCTTTTTTTGTGACACCTTTTAATGCGGTTTCTAAAATACTAAAAACTTTGTCTTTATCTTTTATATATTTTTTAGAAATTGCAATTGTGTACGAACGAATAGATTCTGCTAACACATTACCATTCCTATCTAAAAAGCTACCACGAAGTACATCTTGTGAAACTGTGCGAAATACTCTGTCGTGTGTTATGCGAGAAAGTTCTTCGTGTTTTATCGTCTGTAAATAAAATAATTTACCAGCAATTATAACTGCTATTACAATACCAATAAATCCACAAAATTTTGCTCTTCCTTTTAAAATCATTAAATATTTTCCTCTAAAATTATTACTTTACTTGGTTTTGGTAAAGACATTTTTAATTCTTCATTCGCTTTAGTTTCTATATTGCTTAAAGATTGTAATTTTTCAACCTGATAGCGAAGAAATTTATTTCTGTTCTCTTTCCCCCCAACCTGACCTTGAAGCACCGCAGCCTTATAACCTGTGTTTGTTCTCTGGGTTCGCTCTGCTACGATAATTAGCAGGTATACTGTTATGGCTATTATCCATATAATTAGTTTTGCTTTTTTTCTTGTTAAGGGCATATTAAGCTATCCTTTTTATGAGCCGTAATTTGGCACTTTTACTTCTTGGGTTTTGTTTAACTTCTTCCCTGCTGGCCGTTATTACTTTCTTGTTTATTAACTGCCAGTTTTTTGTTTTCTTTAAATCTCTAAAAATATTTTTTACTATTCTATCCTCTAGCGAATGGAAAGTAATAACGGCGATTACCCCGCCAACTTTTATAAAGTTTTTAGCAATATCTATCCCATTTTCAACATTTTCAAGTTCGCTATTAACTTCTATTCTTAATGCCTGAAATGTTTTTGTGGCGGGGTTAATTCTTCCGCCTTGATAAGAAACTTTTTCTATTAAACTTTTAAGTTTTAATGTTGAGTTTATAGGTCTTAATCTTCTTTCTTCTACTATGGCATTTGCTATTTTTTTATAGTTTCTATCTTCGCCATAATTTCTTATAATTTGTTCCAACTTGTCTATATTATAATTGTTTACTATATATTCTGCAGTTAATGTATCCCTGCTATCAAACCGCATATCTAATGGACCATCAAAACGAAAGCTGAACCCTTTTTCTGGATTGTCTAGCTGATACGAGCTTATACCGAAATCAAACAAGATACCATTTATTTCATCGACTTCTTGTTTGATTTCGGTATAACTTTTATTTACAAAAACAACTCTTTTATCGTTGACATTTTTTTTAGCAATTTTTATAGCATCTTTATCTTTATCAAAAGCTATTATTTTTGCTTTGTTGGACAAATGTTTTAAAAATTCTTTGGTATGTCCTCCTAGTCCGACAGTTGCATCTATATAAATGCCGTCCTTATTTGTTATAAGGTTTTTTGTTATTTCTTCAAGTAAAATTGGTTTATGTATCCATTGTGTCATATTAATTATTTCCCAAGCTGTGTCGCCATACATATTCTAAGGACGAAATATCAAAATAAGGCATACCATAAGCTTTAAATAATGCTTGATTAATCTGATTACCTTCTTTTATATATTTACAAAAATTGTAGAACTCGTTAGAGGTTCTCGTTTTTTTAAGATATTCCACCACACTAAAACTTTGTGTGTACCATAGTTTTGCCTCATCGTTAGAAAAGTTTTCTAAGGTTATTGTGGCAAATAAATCGTCTAGCTTTTCAAAGCTTTCGTGGTTGGTTTCTAGGGTATCTTTTACCCATACGGTTTCGTCTGGAAATTCCTTTTGTTGAGCACCAACCGCCACTCCTTCAGATAGCCATAATGGCGATGCTTTAGGTTCAAAAAACGAATCAAAATATATGTGCGACATTTCGTGTAAAGCATATGGCAATACCACAGGACTTTCTATTAGGTATATTGTTCTTCGCACAAGATCCGAACATGCACCAGACCAAAATGGTCTGTTAGTATAGCTTGTATAATCTTCTCTATTACTGAAATATACGATTAACATTTTTTCGTTTTTTCGCATTGTGGCAAAAGGCATTAAATCGTTCATTAAGGCTGAACGAAGATATGTGAATTTTTCTTTCAAAGTTTCTGTTACCGGCTTTGATTGACGATATATTAAAAAATATAAAGTTTTTGCAATTTCGAATCCTGGTGGTAAAGCCATCCATTTTTTTTCTTTAGGTTTGTCTTCATTAAATTGGAAATCTTTGGTTTCACTGGCGGTGGTTGATACTTCTTTGTCTTTATCTGATAAAAGTAAAAGTTCCACATCGTTCCTTATTTTGAGGAGTTTATCTACCTGACTTTCTGCTAAATCTGTAGTGGAAACTATGGGAGGAGCATCGGTTGAGGTTTCTTCGTCTGCTTCGTCGAAAAATACGGCGGTTTCTGCCGTTATTCTGCCTAGAAGTTCTGCCTCTAATTTCTGTAAATCGGATTTTTCTTCAAGCACTGGGGTAGCTTTTTCCATTTGTGGCATAACGAAATACTGATAAGCTGGCACACCCAAAAGTGCCAATATTAAAAACCAATAACCGCCTTTTAATTTCTTATCAATGTCCATGTGGCAGGGCCACCTCCCTTTTTTTTCTCGTGACTACATTACACTTGCATTGCTAGTTCTTTTTATAAATCGCTATTTTTCTTTGTTTATCGCTGTCTGGTAGCGGATATTTTCTGTCCCTTATCAGTTCCATATTTAGCTTTTGTAATAAATTGTCATCAGCAAAAGTTTCTTCTGCTAGGTAGGACAAAAAATATCCGCCATTTGCAACAAACACAGAACATATTGGCAAAATATCGTCTATTTTGCCCATAGCTCTTTGTATTACTATATCAAATTTTTTGTTTGGCTCTGCTTCTGTGAGCCGATAATTTAGAATCTTTATATTTTTAAGTCCAAGCTTAATAATTGCCCAGTTCATAAAGACACATTTTCGGTTGACACTTTCTGCCAAAATTACATTCACCTTATTGCCTAATAAAATTTTTATTACTATTCCAATGTAACCACTGCCTGCACCGGCATCTAAAATATTAATAACATTAGGGGTTAATGTGTTTATTACCGAAACGCCCACAGCTCCATCTAGTAAATGACGAGTATAAATTTCGTCTTTAGTTTTTACGCTTGTGATATTAACATCGTCTTTTTTTTGCCAGACAAGTTCTGCGAAAGCATCTAACAAAGATATTTTATTATCGTCGATATTTAAGCCTAAATTTTTAATATATTCTATATGTTTTTCGTTCATTTTTTATTCCTCCTAAACCTTTCAATATGTATTGCTATTAGTTGAATGTCGTATGGTGTTATGCCAGATATTCTGCTTGCTTGACCAAGTGTCGTTGGTTTTATTTTTGCAATTTTATGTTTGGTTTCTGTTAGTAAACCTGTTATTTTTGAAATTTTTAAGCCCGCTGGTATTTTAATATTTTCTACTTTTTTTAACCCAATTGCATCTCTTGTTTGTCTTTCCAAATAACCTGCATATTTATTTTCTACCCCTACATGTGCTAATGCTTTTTGGAATGTCCATGGCAAAATATCCTCGTCCTTTAGCTTGCCGATATCCGCCTTCTTTTTTAAAACTTCTATAAGTTTCAAATATTTTTTAAAAGATGCTGAATACTTTTTATCCACCAATCCAAGTTTTAACCCATAAGGAGTTAGGCGGATATCGGCATTATCTTTCCGTAAAAGCAGTCTATATTCAGCCCGAGATGTAAACATTCTGTACGGTTCGCTTATGCCTTTTGTTACAAGGTCATCTACCATAACGCCAATAAAACTTTCGTCCCGTCTTAAGATGAAAGGGTCTTTCTTCAAAATTTTCAATGCAGAGTTTATCCCTGCAATAAGCCCTTGCCCACCAGCTTCTTCATAACCAGTTGTACCATTGATTTGTCCTGTGAAATAAAGCCCTTTAATTTTTTTAGTTTCTAAGGTTGGGTAAAGTTGAGTAGGGTCTGCATAGTCGTATTCTATGGCATAACCCGGTCGCATTATTTGGGCATCTTCTAAACCAGGGATAGTTTTTAAAATTTCTTTTTGCACTTTTTCTGGCAGGCTTGTGGATATTCCATTTACATAATATTCTCTTGTATTATACCCCTCTGGCTCTAAGAAAATTGGATGTGCTTTATTTTCTGGGAATTTTTTTACTTTATCTTCTATCGACGGGCAGTACCTTGGTCCAATAGCATTAATCTTCCCAGAAAATAAAGCAGAATATTTTAAATTTTTCTTTAGAACTTTATCTGTCTTCTCGTTAGTACGAGTTATATAGCAAGACAAAAATTCTCTTTTAAAAGACAATGTGAAATGCGACATAGCTTCAAAAGGATCGTCTGTCGGTTGCCGTCTGAATTTGGAAAGTTTCAAACCTTTGGCATTAATTCTCATTGGTGTGCCGGTTTTTAATCTTCCAATTTTAAAGCCGAGCTTTTTTAGGTTTACGGAAAGTTTGTCGCTAGGAGCATCGCCGTATCTACCACCTTTTAGGACAATATCGCCAATATGTATTATCCCTCGTAAAAATGTACCTGCACTAAGTATTACAGCTTTTGCTGGGTAGATTGTTTGTCTGATAGTTTCCACCCCTGTAATTTTATTTTTGGTAGTTGTTATATTTGATACTTCGTCTTGAATAATATCCAAATTATCCTGATTTTCTAATTTTTCTTTGTAGGCATATTGATAAAGTTTTTTATCACACTGAACTCTTGGCGAATGTACTGCCTCGCCCTTGCCTGTATTTAGCATATGGTAATGTAAACTGGATTCGTCTGTGATAATACCCATAGCACCGCCGAGAGCATCCATTTCGCGGACTATCTGCCCTTTGCCGATACCACCAATTGATGGATTACAAGACATTTGTGCGATAGTATCTAGGTTTTGGGTGATGATAGCTGTTTGCATACCCATTTTAGCAGATGCCAATGCCGCTTCACATCCTGCATGACCTGCGCCTATAACTATAACATCATATTTTGTAGTGCTTTTATATTTCATTATAAAACTCCCTAACACTATATTTTACATAATATATGATATCATATGAACCCCTATATATCCTCTATTTTTTTACTTCAACACAAGCCCTTCCAAAAATTATAAAATTTAAGTATAGACCTTTTTCAATTATAAGGAGGTTACTATGAACAGGCTACTTAGAACAATGACTAAAATGACTGTATTAACAGCCTTCCTATTTGCTGTTGGTACACAAGCCTATGCAAGCAATGAGTCTTTTGTAGGTTTCGATAATGTATACCCCAATATACAATTATCCGATAGTATAGATAAAAAGCTCTCCTATAGCGATAAACAACACGAAAAAAACAAACAAGAAGCATTAGAAAAAATGAAAGCTTTTTATGATAAAAAAGATGCCGAAAGAAAGGCTAAACCTGCCACAGAACAAAAGGAATATTGGTCTGGTGGGTTAGGTGAAGAACCTAAGGCATCAAGCTGTGAGGTATACACATCAAAGGAAATAATTAATCTTGCTCACCAATTTAATAAAATTTTGGATGAGAATGGCTATTATTTCTATACAGAAGCTGTGTTATATACAGATAGTTTAGATAGTGAAGATCTTTTTAAAACAGAATATCCTCGCATGACAAATGATGCAATAAAAGTCTTTTTGAAAGATTTTGCTGATTTCTTAGAAGGAAAAATAGAGAATGAAAGATACAGTATTATAAAAACTGTTAAAAATAAGAAAGAGCATTATTATATTGCAAATGTAAAATATAATGTTGCTGTTGGTTCTCATTACTTTTTAAGAATGAAAATAGATAAAAAAGAAAGAGTAATTACTTTATTATAATAATTATTTTTTCGCCTCAAAAAACCCCGCTCGTTTGAGCGGGGTTTTTTTATTAAAAGTTATAAGTTGTTTATTTTCCTACACAAAATTTTGAAAAAATTATGTCTAATATATCGTCTGAAACTACTTCGCCCACGATCTCTGCCAAATGTGATAATGCTCCACGAATATGTTCTGCAAATAATTCTAAACGGATAATTCTACCACCCAATAATTCTTCGGCTGCATATAATTCTTCCCGTGCCTTTAACAAAGATTCGTAATGTCTGGCAGATGTTATAATTACATCTCCCCCCACGGGCTTTTTAATTACTGTTTGTAAAATTTTGTTCTTTAAAACTTTTATGCCTTTGCCGTTTTTACAGGATATTTTTATCCCTTTCAAATTGTTTTTTGTGGTGAGGTCGGCTTTGTTAAGCACCACAATTACATTTTTACCACTTTTCAAAATATCCTGTAAAAACGGCTTTACAGCACGGCTTACGGGTTTGGAAGCATCTTGCACAAATAATACAAGGTCGCTTTTGGCGATGGCTCTGTTAGATCTTTTTATCCCCTCTTTTTCAGCAGGGTCTAGTGCATGTTTGCGGATACCAGCTGTATCAGTTAGTATCAGGTTGTAGCCGTCCACATTTATAATTTCTTCAATAGTATCCCTTGTAGTGCCAGAAACTTCTGAAACTATTGCTCTATCAAAACCCATAAGAGCATTAAGTAAACTGCTTTTACCAGAATTTGGAGAACCCACAATTGCGGTCTTTATCCCCTCTTTGATATATTTGCCAGTGGAAAAACTATCTGTTAATTTTTGTATTGTTGAAATTGTTTTTGTAAGACTTTTTTTGTGAACTTTAGTATCTATAAGTGGCATTTCTTCGTCTATATCGTCTATTCGTGCTTCAATTTCTGCAAGAGTGTCTTTAAGTGCATTTTTAATTTCTACAAACTTATCTGATATTTTGCCTTCCATTAAATTCATGCCAGCTTTATGCCCTGCTTTGTTGCTTGATGCTATTAAATCGGCTAGCCCTTGAACTTGGGCTAAGTCCATCTTGCCGTTCAAAAAAGCTCGCATAGAAAATTCACCTTCTTTTGCCGGTCTTGCCCCAAGTTCAAGGGCTAGCTCCAAAAGTCGTCTTTTTATGTAGGAAGACCCGTGGCAAGAAAATTCCACCACATCTTCCCCTGTAAAGCTTTTAGGATTTTTAAAGTAAGTTATTACGGCTCTATCAAGAATGTCTCTACCGTCTTTAATTGGTAGTACGAACGCCTTATTTGGTGTGAAGGTTTTGTTGGAGGTTAACTTCTTAGCGATTTGTAAACTTTTGCCACCACTTATTCTTAAAACAAAAGTAGCTCCACTACCAGCTGGTGTGGAAATTGCCGAAATTGTGTCCCCGTTATGAATATCATATATAGCCATATATGTATTATAGTATAATATAACCCAAAAAAAAGCCGAGTTCGTTTTTAGAACTCGGCTTTTAAAAAATTATTGTCATCCTGAATTTATTTCAGGATCTTTTAGAAAGATGCTGAAACAAGTTCAGCATGACAGATTTTTTTAGCTTTCGCTATTTTCACTGCTTTCTTCAACTTTTTCTTCAGCTGGTGTTTCCATAGCTTTTATTTTAGCTTCTAATTCTTCTTTTACTTTAGCTTCAGATAAAACTTCTGGTTTAGCTTCAGCACTAGCTTCTTTTGGTGCTTCTGCCACAGTTTCTTTAGATGCAATTCTTACCACAACTTTTCTAAGTTTACCTTCGCCTTCAGATATTGTTTCAACATCTTCGTTACCGGCTAAACTTTTGTGAATATACTTTCTTAATTGTGGACTCATTGGTTTGAAACGATATTCTTTATGAGTTTTCTTTATTATAGATAAAGATTTATTTATATCATAATCCAATTGTTTTTCGGCTTTGTTCCAGTAGTTTTGAGTATCTGCAATTACAGAAATTTGTTCTTTGAAATTTCTGCTAATTGTTATTGTTATCAAATACTGAACTGCTTCTAAGTTTTTGCCTTCTGTGCCTATTACTATCGCCGGAGAATCGCAATCAAATGTTAGCAAAATTCTTTCGTGTTTTGCGTCCCACCATGCTTGCAAGTTTTCAACTTTAACACCCATTTCTGTGAATGTTTTTTCAAGCATTTTTTTTGCTTCTACCATTGGCTCTTTAATATTTTCAGGCACAACAGCATTTTGTATTTCTTCAGATGGAAGGTTTTGTTTTTCATACTTCTTTGGTTCAGCATCTTTCTTTGGGAACCTGTTGCCATCTCTTCCATTTTTGTTAAATGGCTGTCTGGTTCTACCACCATTTCTAAAGTTATTTCTGTTTCCAGAAGTACTGTTATTAGTCCATCTTTTTTTGTTTATGGATATTATTGCGTTTTTTGAACCTATCCCTAAAAAACCACCGCCAGCTTTTTGAATTACTTTTATATCTGTCTGTTCTTTTCTTAGGTTAAGTTTTTTTAATCCTATTGCAATTGCTTCATCCATTGTTTTAGCTTCAATTTTTAAGTTTCTCATAGGTCTTCTATTTCTGTTATTATTGAAGCGTCTTTTGTTATTACTATTATTTCTATTGTAATTATTACTATGCATAATTAGCCTCTCTTATATTGCTGCTACTTGAGCAGGTTTTTTTCTTTTTAAGAACAAATGCAAACCGAAGTTCAATGCGCTGTTTGTTAACCAGTATAATACTAGTCCAGCTGGGAATGATAAAAACAAGAATGTGAATATTATCGGCATCCATTTCATAGATTTTTGCATTGGATCGTTACCAGCACTTTGTGGCATTGTCAACTGCATTTGGAAGAACATTATTGCCCCCATTAATATAGGTAATACATAATATGGGTCTTTTGCTGATAAGTCGTGTATCCATAATGCCCATGGTGCTCCATGAAGCTCCCAGCTTGTTCTTAATGCATTAAATAATGCTATGAATACTGGAAGTTGAATAAGTAGCGGTAAACAGCCACCCATCGGGTTTGCACCATGTTTTTTATAAAGAGCGAACATTTCTTTGTTTAGTCTTTGTGGTTCATCTTTATATCTTCTTTGAATCTCTTTAAGTTCTGGTTGAATTTTCTTCATTGCTTCACTAGATCTTATAGATTTCAATGTTAAAGGTAACATTAAAAGTTGAAGTAGGAATGCTATTATTATAATCGAATAACCATAGTTTCCTGTAATCCCGTAAAGCCAATTTAAGCTAGCTTTAGCCCATTTACCAAATTGACCGAAAAATCCAAATTCAACGGATTTATCTAATCTGTAAGGTAATGCTAATAGTTTGTCGTAATCTTTTGGTCCGAAGTAGAATTTACTATTAAATACTTTTCGTTCGCCTGCTTTGATTATTTGTTTAGGAATCATAATTCTCATTACAGGAGCTTTAATATCTTTCTTACCAAAAAAACCTTTGCTTTGACCCGCAATCACTGTTTCGTAGCCAAGTGCATCAGATTCCCAATTTTGAGGAATTAATGCAGATAAGAAATATCTATTTGACATACCAGCCCAAAGCCATTTCTCGCTGGATATTGCAAATACATCTGTTTTTTCTTTTCTTAAATTTTTGAGTGCTGGATTTTTCTTTCCAGGTACTTCAACAGTGAAAACTGCTTTTTGATATTTAGCATTTTCTTTCTGTTCACTTGCTACGGTTCCAAGTCCTGGACCGAAAGCGATATACCATTCTTTTAATGAAATATCTTCTGCTAAATTATTTTTTATTAAGACATCTAAAGTATTTAAATTTCCATTATTATTGAATTTGTATATTTTTAATACATCAACATTTCTGGTGATATTACCTTTGAAAGTAATGGAATTTTCGTCTCTATCTATCTCTTTAAAATTAATTTCTGGCATACTTGCAAAAAAACCTTCTGTAAAATTAGGAGTTAAATTTACAGAACCTAAAATATCTTTAAACTCGAAAGTTTTTATTGATGCACCTTTAGAAGAAAATGTTATTTTTGCTGTTTTTGTATCTAGTTCGTACAATGCTTCTTCTTCAATTTTGCCAGTTACTTTTTCTACTAAATTAACTTCTTTGGTTTGTGCTACGGTAGTTACTTGAGTTGTAGCTTTTTGCTCTTTTACTAAAGTTTCTTCTACCTGAGCTTTTTGATTTTCTAATGCTTCTTTTTTAGGTTCGGCTATAAATTTAAACCAACCTATATATATAAGAACCATTAAAGCTATTGCTAGCGTAAAATTTTTTTCCATAAAAATACCTCTTCACAAATATCACCCTTTTAAAGGAAAAAGGTAAGACTGTAATAGAGGTTTTTCGGTTTAAATTTTGTAATTATATTATTTAACAGTATCCACTCCGCCGGGGTGGAAAGGGTGGCATTTAGCTACTCTTTTGATACTTAAAATTAACCCTTTAAATATACCGTGTTTCATGAAAGCTTGCTCGCTATAACTCAAGCATGTTGGCTGAAAACGACAAACATTAGCAGGACCAATTAGTGGACGCATTAATTTTAATGTTTTGAACATTCCCTTTATAAAGAAAGCTTTCATTGTAATAATTTTAATTAAAAAGATTTATTCTTTTTATTTATTTTGTTATTTCGGCTTTTTCCCATATTTTTAATATGGTGTTTTCTGTTTGTTTATAATCTTCTATTTTCGATTTTTCTGTGGGGATAAAAATCATATCTATCCCAATTTTTAATTTATTTTTATTTAGCCGAAAAACCTCTTTTATCAGTCTTTTAATACGGTTTCTAACAACCGCATTTCCTAGTTTTTTTGATACTATTATTGAAACCCGACTTTCACTTTTAGCAGACGGGTTGGGACTCCACCTTAATATAAGGTTCGCATATACCGTTTTATTTCCATTTTGAAATATGTCATCAAAATTTTTTTTCATATGTAAACGGTTACTCTTTTGAAGTCCGAATGTTTTCACTATTTTTTCGGAACGATTTCTGCTCGACCTTTTGCTCTTCTATTTTTTAGAACAGCTTTACCGCCAGCAGTACTCATTCTTTTTCTAAAGCCAGTTTTCTTGGCTCTTTTCTTTTTATTTGGTCTATATGTAGGTAACATAACAACTATATTATATCAAACTTTTAAATTATGTAAAATAGATTTATGGTTATTATTGATGATGCAGTAGTTTTAAGCAAGACAGATTTTAAAGAAAACGACCGTCTTATTTCGCTTTATAGCAAAGAACACGGACGAATTGCCGTGCGTTTTCCCAGTGTAAATAAGCCAAATAGTAAGCTCAAAGCCTTTTGCGAACCTTTTACACAAGCTTGCTATCGTATATATTATAGAAGAAATGCAGATATCGGTTCAGGCACTGGCGGTAAAATCATATCAGTTTTTGCAGGTATTAGGAAGGACTATAAGAAAACTTCTTTGGCACTGGAATTTTGTCAATTTGCGAAACGGCTAACGCCGGAGCATCAACCTAACATTCTAAAATACAATTTATTGGTAGAAAGTTTAAAAGAGGTGGAAGCCGTTTCGCAAATTGATAGCAGATACTTTTATATGTATAGTTGTGCATTTGTGCTACGATTTATGCACACAGCGGGTTTTGGGTTAGATAAGCCGGTATTGGGGTTAAGCAAGGCATTTTGGGATAAAATACATAACACCCCCCTTTCAGAGCTAAGTTTCGAAGGTGAAGAGCAAGAAACCTTAGATAAGACCAGATATATAGTAAATCGCTTCTTAGAACGCTATTTAGACAAACCACTTCAGAACATACATGAATACAACACCCAAAAAGCTACCAGCCAATCCTAATTAGAAAGTCCAAAACTAGTACTAAAGTACCATTGCCAAAAAATAGTGGAGTGGTATAATATAGGTAATATATTAAAAACATAGGAGAAAAAGAATGAACAAATTAGTAACAAAAATAATGATATTTGTATTTGCAATAGCTTTATTGTTAGTTGTAAATGCAAAAGCAGAACAAAACTCTAAAAGAGTTTTAGTAGAAAAAGCTATCCCCCAAATTAGCCAAGAAAAAACATCTAGAGATGTAAGGATAGATGAAGTAAAATCAGAGATACGAGCGGATTATAAGAAAACTTTTAGGGCAAGAAAGTCAGTCGCAAAAGAGAAACAAAAAGCTATAGTAGATAACATGCTTAGGTATACAGATTATTTGAATAACATTCTATCTAAAAATAAAATAAGAAATACATATATTGTTGCTCCAAGTATACACCTATCCCCTACATCTTCCAAGAATCTTGAAGGAAAACATGAGTTTGTAGAAAAACTATTATCTAAAGATTTTTTATCAGATAGTTTTAAAAAAGAAATAATGAATGATCCAAAATGCTCCGTTTTGGAGGATAGCAATAAACTTCGTCGAATAGAGTTTGATTTTAGAACTAGAAACAGAGTTAACAACTATACCGGACGACCCTATAAACTTATTACCAAAGTTACCGTTTTCATATATAAAAACGGTTTAATATATGTTCATAAGCATACATTAGAAGATTCTAGTAAAAAATCTAATTCTAAATATTATGAACTTGATACAAAAAACCCTTAAGTAAATAGTTTAAAAAACTTACAAAGCCCCGCTCACTAAGAGCGGGGCTTTTTTATAGCTATTGCAATAATATATAACAGATATGGTAGAATAATATTATGAATTTTCAAGAAATAATATTAAAGCTAAATGAGTATTGGATAAAGCAAGGTACTTGCATTGTTCAATCTTATGACCTTGAAAAAGGTGCTGGCACTTTTAACCCCCATACATTCTTTGGATGTCTGGGCGACAAGCCATCGAGTTTTGCATATGTAGAACCTTCTCGTCGTCCAACAGACGGCAGATACGGCAAAAATCCTAATAGACTTGGTAAGTTTTACCAATATCAAGTGGTAATAAAACCTGCTCCAAAAGATATCCAACAATTATATTTAGGATCGTTAAAAGCGATTGGAATAAATCCAAAAAAACACGATATTAGATTTATTGAAGACGATTGGAAATCCCCCACACTCGGTGCTTCCGGTGTTGGTTGGGAGGTCTGGTTAGACGGACTAGAAATATCTCAATTCACATATTTTCAACAAATGGCAGGGTATCAATTATTCCCGATAACTATCGAAATTACCTACGGGTTAGAAAGAATTGCGATGTATCGTCAAAATAAAAAAAGCATTTTTGATATTAAGTGGAACAATAAAATAACTTATGGCGATGTTCATAAAGAAGAAGAGCGACAATTCTCGCATTATTGTTTTGAAGAAGCCAATATAAAAAATTTAAAAAAATATATTAATGACTACGAAACAGAAGCCGTAGATTTATGCGAAAAAGGTTTATATTTGCCAGCATACGATGCCACTATGAAAGTTTCGCATTTATTTAATTTGTTGGACGCAAGAGGAGCAATCTCTGTGTCTGACAGGACAAAACTTATCGCAAGAATAAGAAACCTAGCCAAACTTTGTGCTAAACAATATCTAAAAGGTAAAAAAGCAAAAAAATGACAAAGACAAAAGCTTTATTAGAAATAGGGGTTGAACATCTACCCGCAAGATTTGTAAAACCTGCATTAAACCAAATGCAGGAATTGGCTGTCATTTTTTTGCGAGAAAGTAATATTGGTTTTGAAAGTGTTAAAGCTTTTGGTTCTTACCGAAAATTATGTTTATCTATAGAAGGTTTGCAAGCAAAGGCAGAGGATATAAGCAAAGAAGTTAAAGGTCCACCTGCAAAAATTTTAAAAGACGATAAGGGCAAATTCACCGTGCAAGCTGAAGGGTTTGCTAAAAAGAATGGATTAAAACCAACACAATTAATTGTTAAAGATTTTAATGGTAAAGGCGATTTTATTTTTGCCATTACAAAAGTTAAGGGTGAACGAGCTAATAATATACTTGCCAAAATATTTCCCGAAATAATTAAAACAATAAATTTCCCAAAAAATATGATTTGGCAGGAACAAAATTTTAAGTTTGCAAGACCGATAAGAAATATTTTGGCATTAAACGAAGACAAAGTTATAAAGTTTACAATCGGCGGAATTAAAAGTGGCAGGGAATCGTTGCCAATGGTATCTTTTTCAAGCAAAGCAATAAAAATTAAAGATGCCAATAGCTATATTTTGAAGCTAAAAAACTTAACACAGCCGATAATTATCGACGATAAAGAAAGAGAAACAATTTTAATAAAAGCATTGGAACATCAAACAAAAAAGCTTGGTTGCAAATTGTTTGAAGATGAAGAAACCAAAAAATTATTACAAGAAACCGTCTACTTAACGGAACACCCGGTGCTAGTGGCTGGCAAGTTTGACGAACGATTTTTAAAACTCCCGCAACCACTTTTAAAGTTAGTGATGATGGGTCAGATAAAAATTTTCCCACTACAAGATTTGAAGACAAAAAAACTATCAAACCATTTTATTGCAGTTCGCGACGGTGTATCTGAAAACCAAAAAGAAGTAATGCAAGGTTTTACAAATGTATTATCTGCTCGGTTAGAAGATGCCGTTTTCTTTTACGAAAAAGATTTAAAATTAGGTTTAGATCATTTTAAAGCAAAATTAAAAGACATCCAATATTTGGGTGGCACAATGGAAGATAAGAGACAAAGAGTACAAAATATAGCATTAGGTTACGATTTGGGTGATAGCAAAAAAATATCAGAAGCTTGTAAATATTTATATTCAGATTTAGCTTCAAATGTAGTATTTGAATTCCCAGAACTTCAGGGATATATGGCGAGTATATATTCTAAAAACAAATTAGTTAATGTTTATAAAAAGCCAACTACTTTAGAGGGTAGTTTAATTTATATTGCTCATCGAATGGATAATTTAGCAAGCAATTTTTCAGTTGGAAACATACCAACTGGTAGTGAAGATCCATATGCTCTCCGTCGAGATGCAACAGAAATAGTAAAAGTTTTATGTGATAATAAAATAACATTTACAATAGGATTTTTAGCTGAATATCCAAACATAGAGAATTTCTTTTATCAAAGAGTAGAATATTTATTTATTGAAAAAGGTTTTAAACCAGACGAAATTAGTGCAGTTTATAAACCAAACATAAATTTAGATTTAATGAACCAAATTTTAAAAGCACTACATAAAGCAAGAAAAGATAAAAATTTTAAAGATATAGCAGAACCTGTAAAAAGAGTATGTAATATTTTGAAAAAACACAATAAAGAAAATTTACCTAAAGTAAACGAAAAGTTATTAAAAGAAAAAGAAGAAAAGGAACTTTACGAAAAGATAAAATCCGTAGACAAAAAATCTTTAAATAAAGAGCCACATAAAACTTTTAAACTTTTTGCATCTTTCAAAGATAAACTAGAAAATTTCTTCAATAAAATAATGGTTAATGTAGAAAATGAAGAAATAAAATTAAATAGATTATCGCTTTTAAGAGAAGTAGAAACTATTCTTACTGAAACTATTGCGGACTTGTCTGAGTTAAATTAGTTTCTTCTTTAGCTACTGGCACGGTTTCTTCTACGGGGATAAGTTCTTCCTCAAGTTCAATTTCCTCTAATACAGATGGTGATAATTCTTCGGCATTTACGGTGTCGTCTGCCAAAATTATGCTTTCCTGATAATCAGTAGTATCTTGTGGAGTAGGTTTTTGCTCAGTTCGTTCTTTAGCTTTTTTGGCTTCGGTTTCTTTTTCGTCATAAATATTTATCGATGATAAAATATCCTGTTTCCGTTTATCCTCTTTTGACGAATTAAAACTAGAACAACCAATTATAAAAATTGAAATTAAAATTATTGAAATTATTTTACCCATTATCTTATCTCCCCATACCCTTTATTACTTTATTATACAAATTGCCCGCAAGATACGAACTTCGCACTAGCGGACCTGCCAAAACAGCTTTTATTCCCACAGAAAGGGCATATTTTTCCCATTTCTTATAATCTTGCGGGCTTGGATAGTTTTTTACCAAATTATGATCTTTAGATGGTGCTAAATATTGTCCTAATGTCAAAAGATCGCATTTGATTTCAGCCAAATCTTTGATTGTTTGTTTAAGTTCTTTGTCTTGTTCGCCAAGCCCAAGCATTATGCCAGATTTGGTGATAGTTTTAGGTGATATTTTCTTGGTTTCTGCCAATATCTTAAGCGACCTGTGATAATTCGCTCCGTTTCTTACACTTTTGTATAAATTTGGGACGGTTTCTATATTATGTGCCAAAACTTCTGGCTTGGCTTGTAAAATTATTTTTAGAGCTTCTATATCGCCAAGTAGATCTGGTATAAGAGGCTCTATTTTTGTGTCAGGATTGGATTGTTTAATTGCTTTAATAGTGGACGCGAAATGTGTGGCACCGCCATCAGCCAAATCGTCCCTTGTTGGCGAAGTTAAAACTACATATTTTATGTCCCACTTTTTTACCGCTTCAGCAATTTTATTTGGCTCATTGGCTGATGGCGGTAACGGCTTTGCAGATTTATCAACTGCACAAAATTTACAACCTCGTGTACAAATGCTACCAAGAATCATAAAAGTGGCATCGCCATGTTTAAAACATTCGCCTCTGTTAGGGCATTTTGCTTCAACACAAACGGTGTTTAGGTTATGTTTATTTAGGTAGTTGTCCATTTTTTGCGAATTTACTGTTCGTAAATTCGCCTTATTCTCGCCGACTAGTTTTTTAAGCCATAATGGTACATTCATTTGTTTTTAGTCCTTCAAAGTTCTTCATTATATTGTAAAATTATATTAAATATGGAAGCGAAGGTATAGGGCAAACAATGAAAAAATTTATTTCAACATTATTAATTTTAACTTTTACAACTAGTTCACTTTTTGCAGGATATGCTAGTCAAATGAAATCTGCCAAGAAAGATTATTTTTCACACAAGCTAGAAAGTTCACTAAAAAAATACAAACAAATTTCTAAGGATTATTTAGATAAAGATGCCTTTTTAAATGCCACATTTATCGCCTGGGAACTTGCCAATCCAAATTATGCAGTAGACATTATTACAGTAGCTTTAAAAAACCATCCAGAAGATAATGATGTGTTGGAATTCGCAGCAGAAACTTATCTATTAACTGGCAATTATTTTTTAGCGGAAAAAACATTTTCAACTCTAGTTTCGATGCACCCATCAACAGAAATTTATTTAATTAATTTAGCTCGCGCTCAAATTGGTTTGGGTATGAAAGATATGGCAGAAAAAAATCTAAAAAAAGCTACGAAGGGTAAAGAACATTTATCGCTTTCTAATTATTTACTTGGTAAATTATATTTTCAACAAAAAAATTATAAGAAGGCTGTAAAATATTTATCTAAAGTAAATAAATACGATAATCAGTTTTTAGAATCTAAAAAACTCTATGCAGATGCTTTACTTAAAGCTAAAAAACATAAAGAAGCATGGGATAATTATCAAACGGTTGCATCGTCGGAACACAGCTTAAAAGATGTCAAAAAAGCTATAACCCAAGCCGGTGGTAAAATAGAAAAAAAAGAAAAGGTTATAAGATATGTGAATATAAAAAGTCATACAAATATAACCCGCCCAATTTCTTTTACAGGTAGTTTGCCAACTGTGAAAATTGGTATAGGTGCAAAAATAAATGGTGCTCCAATTGTAAGAAAAAGTATAGAGTTTATCCCCTCACATAAATTTAGAATTTTTGAGGCCCGCACCAAAAAGCTCCTCTACACAGGTAGCGGTAAGGAAAAAATTAAATTAAAAGTTTATAATCAGCAAGCTAACATTTTAAATGGTGCGGGCAAAGTTTTAGCAAGCTTTAGAGGTTCTATAATTGTGGAACAAAGTTCGGACATTAAAAATTCGCATACAACAATTGTTAAACGAGTAACCATTGGGCATGGCACTACCTGGAAACATTATAAAGATATGGAATATCGTGGTAATATGGAATTTGCTTATAATGCGCCACTTAACGGGATAATTACCATAAATCATGTGAATATAGAGGAATATGTATTTGGTGTGCTTCATGCTGAAATGCCACCTCAATTTTCGCAAGAGGCTTTAAAAGCACAAGCTGTGCTTGCAAGGACTTATGGATATAAACATTTACATAAACATAGTCGTTGGGGGTATGATTTGTGTGATACTCAAAATTGTCAAGTTTATGGCGGTGTTAAGCAGGAAACCGAAGAAGGCATAGCAGCGGTTGAAAGCACTATCGGCGAGATTTTGACATATAAAGGCAAAGCGATAGAAGCTGTATTTTCTTCTAATTGTGGTGGATTTACTCAAAGTTCAAAGGATGCCGGCTGGTTCGATCACGATTATCTTTCCCCAAAATCGGATTATAAAGATTTGGATGTTAAAAAAATTCAGCCGTATCATTTCAAAAATTTATTATTATTTTCGCACGAAAGTTATAGTAAAGATACTGGTATAATTAATCCTGCAAGTTATAGATGGGTTAGGGTGATAAGCGAAAAAGATTTAAGACAAATTGTTGCTCGTAAAAAAAATATAGGCAAAATAAAAAGCATAATTATTTTGGAACGAAGCGAAAGTGGATATGTCAAAAAAGTAAAAATTGTCGGGGAAAGGGGCAGTTTAACTTTAAATAAAGAACATAAGATTAAAAGATATTTAGCAATGGGAATGCTTCGTAGTACATACTTTTTTATACAGCCAAATTATAGTAGAAATAAGGTTGAAAGTTTCACTTTCTTTGGTGGCGGTTGGGGACATGGAGTTGGTTTTTGTCAAACTGGAGCAAATGGTAGAGCGGTTGAAGGGCAAACTTATGATGAGATTTTAAAGCATTATTTTCAAAAGGTTAAGTTTAAGGATGTTCGTAAGAAGTAAAAATTTTTTGACTCCCTCTCCCTTTGCGAATTATGTTAAATAAATTTACTCCCTCTCCCTTTGCGAATTATGTTAAATAAGTTTACTCCCTCTCCCTTTGGGAGAGGGTTGGGGTGAGGGCTATACTTCTTTGTTTTCTTATATCTTTATGAGCAATGAAACATAGCCCTCACCTCGCTAATCATTCTGATTAGTCGTCCTCTCCCAAGGGGAGAGGAATAAAATAAATTAAAAAACCCCGTTCAAAAAGAACAGGGGCTTTTTAATAAAATTATTTATAAATTTAATTTATGAAGCAAAAATTAGTACTACCTGATAATGATGTTCCACACAAGCTTCCACATACTTTTTGATAAAATGAAAAATTTGAACCTGAATATACCGCACATTTATATCTACCAGCAAAAGAACCAGAATTTGGATGATATAAATAAAAGTACTGAAGATAATATTTAGTTCCATTAGGGTTTCTGTTAGCTAATACTCTCTCATCTTGATATGAAAGCCACCAAGTCCAGTTTTCTCCAATTATAAAATTACCACTAACGCTTCCTGGGATTTCAATATCCAAGACTTCCCATTCTCCATATGCTGGATAAGTACCACCTGTTGCTAAGGCATATCTTTCTCCAGCTTCTGCTATGGATTTTATCATTGTATAAGCTTCACTAGCATGAGCCCTTTCTACAGTAAGTTTATATTTAGGTAGAGCAATGGCAGCTAAAATTGCGATAATTAAAACTACAACTAAAAGTTCTATTAATGTAAATGCTTTGTTATTTTTCATATTTTTATATATTACTTTTTATTTACACTTATGCCAAGTTCTTTAAGTTGTGTGTTGTCAACTTCGCTTGGACTTTCGGTCAACGGACATACAGCACTCATTGTCTTAGGAAATGCCATCACTTCTCTTATGCTTTCTTCGCCTGTAATTAATGCTACTAATCTATCAAAACCTATGCCAATGCCACCGTGAATTGGTGTGCCACTTTCAAGAGCATTTAAAAGCATTCCAAACCTATCTTGTCTTTGTTGTTTGTTATGCCCCATTATTTCTAAAACTTTTTCCTGTGTGTCTCTTTTATGATTTCTTATAGAACCTGATCCTATTTCTATACCATTTATAACCAAGTCGTATTGATAGGAATCAATTGTCTGTTTCGGAGTAGCCAATGATTTTTCATCTTGCGGAGCTGTGAATGGATTATGTGATGCATCAAATCGTTTTTCGTCCTCGTTCCATTCTATAAGTGGGAAGTTTTTTACCCACAATAACGACCATTTTTTGGTCGGTTTAAGTTCTAATATATTTATAAGTTCGTTTCGCAATACACCCATATATTCATATAGAGTTTTTGACTTTTTATCACTACCTATAAAAATTATGTCGCCGTTCTTTAACTTTAATTGTTTTAGCTCTTCATCGCCGAAAAATTTTGCAGTGCTTCCTGTTATCTTGTCCCCCTCATTCTTGAGGGTGACAAGCCCTTTAGCGCCGTTTTCTTTTACAAGATTTGTTAAATTATCTACAACCCGTCTTGAAAATTTTTCGGCTTGTCCGCTAACTTTAATAGCAGAAATAGAACCATTATCTTTTAAAACATCTGCAAAAACTTTAAAGCCAGTGCCTTTAAAAATTTCAGATACATCTTGCAATTCCAATCCTTCAAATCTCAAATCTGGCTTATCTGTACCAAACCGTTTCATAGTTTCGGAATATTCCATTTGCATAAACGGAGTTTTAATATTTTCCCCCGCTTCTTTAAACACAGCTTTAAATAGACCTTCAAATGTAGAGAATAAATCGTCCTGACTGACAAAAGACATCTCTGCATCTATTTGGGTATGTTCTGGCTGTCTATCGCTTCGCAAATCTTCGTCTCTGAAGGCACGAGCTAGTTGATAATATCTATCTACTCCACTTGTCATTAAAACTTGCTTAAACATTTGTGGGCTTTGTGGTAATGCGTAGAATTTTCCATTATGCACACGAGATGGCACGAGATAATCTCTAGCACCTTCTGGACTGGATTTTGTCATAATAGGTGTTTCAATTTCTAAGAAGCCAAGTGAGTCCATATAATTTCTTGTGGCTTTTGCTAGACGATGACGCATTATTAAATTTTTTACCATTCTTGGTTTTCTAAGGTCTACATATCTGTATTTTAAGCGGGTTTCTTCATTAACATTTTGTTTATCGTTTGAAACATCAAAAGGGAGAGGTATGCTTTCGTTAATTATTTCTAAATTTTCACAGACAACTTCAAAATTACCTGTTGGTATATTTGGATTTTTATAGCCGTCTAAACGATTTTTTACCTTGCCTTCAACTTGAACCACAAATTCGTTTCGTAAAATTTCGGCTTTTTTAAATAGTTGTTTATTGTCTGGGTTTATTACTATTTGAACTATTCCTGTTCTGTCCCTAAGATCTATAAATAATATGCCACCGTGGTTTCTAAAACTATCCACCCAGCCACATAATTTTATTTTTTTATTTAGGTTTTTGTCGCTAACTTGACCGCAATATAAATCTCTTAGTGATGTCTTCATAATTTTTTTCCTTCTCCTTGTTTTTTCCTCCTTTTTAAAGGAGGTGGCATTTGCTTTAGCAAATGACGGAGGATTTTAGTTTCTTAAATTAAATCCCTCCCCCTCGCTCTGCTCGGGTACTCCCTTTAAAAAGGGAGAAAGTTTTAAATAAGTTTTTTAACCTCTTTAACTAAAGTTTTTTGGCTAACTAATTTCTGTTTGCCTGTTTTTAAATCTTTCAAAGATATTTTGTTTGCTTTATCTTCTTCCTCGCCTAAGATAAGCACAAAATCTACATTTTTTCTATTGCTCTCTTTCATTTGTTGTTTGATGTTTTTATCAAATAGTCCGCCATCTGTATTAATACCTTCAGCTCGCAGATTTTGTGCTATTTCAAAACACTTTGTATTGTACTGCTCGTCAGCCGAAACCACAAAAAATAGTTTCTCTTTTTTTGCAGGTTTCGGCTCTGAAGCCAAAATCACTCTTTCCACACCTAATGCCCAACCGGCTGCGGGCATATCTGCCCCGCCCATATTTTTAACTAGCGAGTTATATCTTCCCCCGCCAGCAATTGCATTTTGTGCAGAACTTCCTGCCTGAAACTCAAATACTGTACCGCTATAATAATCTAGTCCTCTCACTAAATTGCTATCATCTTCAAACTTTATGTTTGAAGATTTTAATAATGCTTTTACTTGATTATAATCTTTTTTACAACAATCGCACAAAGCTAGTTTAGGGGCAGATTTTTTTACTTTATCGCCGTCAATCTTACAATCTAAAACTCTAAGTGGATTTTTAGAAATTCGTGTTTTGCAATTATCGCATAAAGTTTTTTTTATGGAATTAAAGTAGGTGACTAAATCTTTTCTAAATTTTGGTCTACAATTTTCACAGCCTAAATTGTTTATTTTTATTAGATATTTTTTTACACCAAACGAGGTAACAATATCTTTTAAAAGTATAATTAATTCGGCATCTATACTTGGAGAATTAGAACCTATAAATTCTGCACCAATTTGTTCAAACTCTCGGTATCTGCCGGCTTGTGGTCGTTCCGAGCGAAACATATTTCCGATATAATAAAACTTTTGAACTGGAGCTACCTGCGAAAAATTATTTTCTATATAGGCTCTAACAGTACCTGGTGTGCCTTCTGGACGAAGGGACATCACTCTGCCCTTTATATCGGTAAAGCTATACATTTCTTTTTGCACAATATCGGTACTATCGCCGGTGGATTTAACAAATAGTTCCTTTAATTCCACTGTAGGTATTCGTATTTCTTTATAGTTGTATGTTTTGAAAATTTGCCGTGCGACAACTTCCAAGCCGGTAAGCTGGCTAGCATCTTTATCAAAAACATCTCTGAACCCTCGTATTAATTTTTTCATAATTTCATTCTACCTAATTTTTAACGATACTATTATATTATATTAAAAAACCCTCTGTTAGTTCAGAGGGTTTTTTAAAATACTTAATATTTAAACTTTAATTTTAAAATATATCCATATCCAACCATTCTTCTAAGAATGTGGTTTGCACTTTCTTTTTTGTTTCAAGAACAGTAATTTGATCTTTAACTAAAGCTAGAGCATTATTTATATCTGTTTGAAGCTGTTTACTTTGCTCTTTTTTAGATTTGGCATAATAGGTAACAAGTTCATAAAAATATTCATACTTTTCTAATTCTTCTAGCTTGGAAATATAGTTTTTTAATTCTTGTAGTCGTACACCTAGAGTACATTGTTGTTTTAATCCATATAAAGCCATCTCCAAAAGTTGAAGTGATTTTAAGTCGTCTATCCGTTTTATATCTTCATTTTTCAATTTCATAGCAGAAAGAACACCACCTACATGGGAAATATTCGCTGTTATGAACTCCAAGTTACTTGTAATTTGAACCATTGTAAATGCCACATTTTCATCACTTATTTGTTTCTTTTCTTGAGCAAAACTTAAATTTGCAAAACAAAATAATAACATTGCTGATAATCCGGTTATTAGTATTTTTTTCATTTTTTTCTCCTGTTTTTAAATTATCTACCTATATTATAGCTAGCTCCCCATTTTCGCACAAGACCCAAAAGTACTAGTTTTGTGTAGTAAATAAGTACTACTTGGGAAACTCGATCAGAAATTTTGCTATAATATTCATTATGAAGGACATGAAAAATAAAGTTTATATAAAAGACATTGCCAAATATGCTGGCAAAACTATAACAATAATGGGCTGGCTGGCTAACAAGCGGTCTAGTGGAAAATTACATTTCTTACAAGTGAGAGATGGTAGCGGTATTATACAATGTGTGATGTTTAAGGGAGATGTATCAGAAGAAGCTTTTGAAACAGCAGATAAATTATCCCAAGAAACCTCTATTGTTGTAATCGGCGAAGTAAAAGAGGATAAACGCTCCACCCTTGGCTACGAAATAGGCATAAAAGAGCTAAAAATAGTAGGCGAGTCCAAAGATTACCCAATATCCAATAAAGACCACGGGGTAGCATTTTTGATGGATAATCGTCATTTATGGCTTCGCTCTTCCAGACAGGTGGCAATTTTAAAGATTAGGGACGAAATTATCTTCGCAATACGAGAATTTTTCAGAAAAGAAGGGTTTATCAGTATGGATGCTCCAATTTTCACACCAAACGCATGCGAAGGCACAAGCAACCTATTTGAAACAAATTATTTTGACAGCAAGGCATATTTGACTCAAAGCGGTCAGTTATACGGCGAAGCGGGTGCAATGGCACTTGGTAAGGTTTATGTGTTTGGTCCTACATTTAGGGCGGAAAAATCTAAAACCCGTCGCCACTTAACAGAATTTTGGATGGTAGAACCTGAAATGGCTTATCACGATCTTGAAATGGATATGGAAGTTGCAGAAAATTTTATATCTTATGTGGTTCAGCAAGTTGTCAAAAACAGAAAAGAAGAGCTTAAAATTTTGGAAAGGGATATTTCTAAATTAGAAGCAATTGTTCCCCCATTCCCAAGAATAACTTATACAGAAGCAATAGAAATTTTGAAGAAAAAAGGTAACCCAACAAAATGGGGTGAAGATCTTGGGGCAGATGAAGAAACAATAATTTCAAACGAGTTTGATAAACCTGTAATTATTCACAGGTATCCTGCTGCGATAAAATCTTTTTATATGAAAAGAGATGCTAACGACGATAAACTAGCACTTGGTATGGATATTATCGGACCAGAAGGTGCAGGTGAAATTGTTGGTGGTAGCGAAAGAGAAACCGATTACGATAAATTAGTAGAACGAATTAAAGAGCATAAATTATCGATGGAAGCATTTGAATGGTATCTTGATTTGCGAAAGTATGGAACAGTACCACATGCTGGATTTGGACTTGGTTTAGAAAGAACGGTTGGTTGGATTTGTGGGCTTCCACATGTTCGCGAGACTATTCCATTTCCAAGATTAATGGATAGAATAAAACCATAAATTCATTTGTCATTCTGAGCGAAACGAAGTGAAGTCGAAGAATCTTTGTCTTTAACTTTACACTAAAATACCAAGATCTTTCGACTACGGCTTATGCCTCCGCTCAAGATGACAATGTAAAAATACTCGTTCCCTTCGGGAGCGATTTTAAAACCTGTGCTGTATAAAAACTTGTCATTGCGAAGAGCGATAGCGATGTGGCAATCTAGAAAAAATTTTGTGGCAATCTCATTAAAATTCCTTGTCATTGCGGACTTGATCCGCAATCTAGAATTATCTACTTTGTCATTGCGAAGAGCGATAGCGATGTGGCAATCTCATTAAATAAATAAATCCCCCTTTTTATTCCCCCTTTTAAAAAAGTGGGAAAACAGAAATTATAAAACCCCGTTCACAACGAACGGGGTTTTTAGTTTAAAACTGTGAAGAAATTATTTTATTAATTTCCAAAAATATTGCTTGTATCAATTGGTTTTCCTTCTTTTTCTAGTCTATATCTTTTTAGGTTTTCTCCCCACTCTGATATTATTTGCTCTTGTCTTTTTTTTAATGTATTAATTTCATCTGCTATAGATTGGTATAGTTTATCAAATGCTTTTTCGTTCCTATTTATTTCAATAACGTAGTTTATTTTTGCTTCCGCAAGGGTTTTCTCTAATACTCTTAATTCTATTGTTTTTGTTTTCCTTTCTTCTTTTCGCATTCTTTTAGACAATTCTTGTTCTAATTTTTCTTTCTCTTTTTCTAGTTTTTTGATCTCGTCTTTCATTGTGTCTTTTTTAAATACAATTTGTCTATTTTTATCAAAATGAGAATAATAATCATCCTCTTCATCTGAATATAGCTGATATTTTCTAAGTGTTTGAATTTTTTCAGCGGTTAATATATATTCAGCTATCAAGTAGTTTTTATTCTTTAAAGCAATTTCAAATGCTGAAACGTCATTTTCATCTAAAGGGTTTACATTTATTTTCTGATCCCTCTGCGTTGGACCCAAGGCCTCATCTACCATGTCATAAATATATCCAGTTTCTGCAGAGTTTAAAATTATTGCTTCTCGTTTTTGAATATCTTCAACATTTTGAGCATTAAGTACTGTGCAAAATATAGCTGGTATTAATACCAAAGCTAATGTAATTTTTATTATGTTTTTCATATTTACCTCTCTTTATTTTTATTGGGATATCATAGGATGTCAATATAAGTATACCATCTGTACAGATTTTAACAAGACCCAAAAGTACTAGTTAACTTCTTATATTATATTTTCTAAATAATCTTATTACTTTTTTTTGATATCTTTTTTCAGCGATACCATAAGGAGTTATTCCTTTTTTGGTTTTTACGGTAGGATTAGCATTTTTTTCTAATAAAAGTTTAACAATATCGTCGTAGCCGTGATACGATGCCCAGAAAATTGCAGTCTCGCCTTTTTTATTAATTATATTAACATCAGCACCTTTATTTACTAAATATTTTGCAATTTGTTTATTCTCTTTCATCACAGAATATATCAAGGCACTTGTGCCATATTTATTAACTATATTTAAATTTGCTTTATACTTTAACATCAAACTTACAAGTTTACCATCGCCATTTGCACTGGCTATTATTAATGCGGTATTACCACTACTATCAAACACATTTGGGCTTATACCACCTATTAAAAATACTTCTATACCAAGCATATTTTTTTTAGCGATGTATTTAAAAAAATTATCAGAATTTATGCCAGCGGTTGAACCATAGGTTATAAAATGTCTTGCCATATCTTTATTACCCAAATTTATACTTGCTAAAACTGGAGTGTATCCATAATTATTTTTTACATTCAAATCCGCACCGGATATGGTTAATATTTTGATAGTTTCAAAATCATTTTGTTTGGTGGCAAGTAATATAGGTCTGTCGCCGATTTTATTGGGTTTGTTGATGTCTGGATATAGACTTAAAATTAAGTCTCTTATTTTGGGTTGTTTGTATCTTATAGAACTCATTAATGGCGAATCACCTTTAATATTTGGGGTATCAATATCTAGCCCTCTTATAAAAATATCTTCCACTTGTGCATAGTCGCCTTTAGAAATTGCTGTTGTTATTTTTGCACCATAATCTACATTGGTATTTAGTTTAAGTTTTTTGTCTTTACCGATAAGCTTGTCTGAGATATTGCTAAAAACTGTGAATGCTAGCAATATAATTACAGGTATTATAAAGAAAATGACAAGTAAAATTTTTGGTGTTTTTTTAATTTTCATTTAAAATCCCTAAACTTATTTTAAATTTGATAATGCATTTTTTGCTGCATTTTGCTGAGCAGATTTTTTGTTCTTACCCTTACCCTTACCAAGCAATTTATCGTCGATATAGACTTCTATGGTAAACACCTTATCGTGTTCTGGGCCTACTGTAGTAATTACTTCATATCTTGGCAAACTTTTGTTTTTCTTTTGGATATATTCTTGAAGTACACTTTTAAAATCGTCATCAAAATCTTCAAGGTCTTGATTTTCTGCCCAAGTAAGGATAATTTTTTTAACCTTTACATATCCAGCATCTAAATAAACGGCACCTAAAACTGCTTCCATAGCATTTGAGAGGATACTTTCCCTAATTCTCCCCCCGCTAGCTACTTCAGCTGAGCTTAAATATAAATATTTGCCCAAATTTATATTATCTGCCCAATGGTATACATTTTTTCTTGATACTAAATTGCTCTTTATTTTAGATAACCGTCCCTCTTCAAAATCGGGACGGTTATTAAAAACATAATCTGCTACTACACAACCTAATACACTATCCCCCAAGAATTCTAAGCGTTCGTTATACTTTTCTTTCTTAGCTAAAGAGCTGTAACTTTTATGTGTAAGAGCTTCCCTTAAGATGCTTTTATTCTTAAAGGTATAATTTAGTATATCTTCAATTTTTTCTATGCTTTTGGCATTCACAGTTTATTTTTTTGCGTGATTTTTCAAATATTCTAACGCTTCACCTACTGTTTTAATTTTTTCTGCTTCTTCGTCTGGAATTTCTACATCAAATTCTTGTTCTAGAGCCATAATAAGCTCTACTGTATCTAAAGAATCTGCTCCTAGGTCGTTTACAAACTGAGCTTCAGGTTTAACTTCGCTAGCTTCTACGCCTAGTTGTTCTACTATTATGCTATTCACTCTCTCTTCTATGTTTTCAGCCATTTTTTTCTCCTCTTTTCCGTTTCTACTTCGTTTTCGCTCGCTTATGTGCCGCTACTCCTGCGGAGTATTCGCTAATGCACACCGCACTCGCTCAGGCCTCGTAGAAACGAAAAATAGTAGTAAAAACCTACTTCGTAAAATTAATTTTTAATTCTAATTTATTTTTAATTTATATGTACAATCCGCCATTTATCCCAAGTACCTGACCCGTGATATATGTCGATTGTTCACCTGCTAAAAATAATGCCGCTTTTGCAATGTCTTGTGGCTCTGCAAATCTTTTAAGCGGGATAGTTGCCAAAATTTTATCCTGAACATCTTGCGGAAGTTTTTCCGTCATAGCAGTTCTTACAAATCCTGGTGCTATTGCGTTCACACGGATATTTCTTCCGGCAAACTCTCTTGCTAAACTTTTTGTTAAACCTATAAGCCCACTTTTTGAGGCACTATAATTAGCTTGTCCCGCATTGCCTGCTTGCCCTGCTATTGATGCTACATTAACTACGCTACCGCTTCTATTTTTCATCATATGGGTGAGCACAACTTTGCTTATCAAAAATGCACCTTTTAGGTTTATATTAATAACTAAATCCCAGTCTGCTTCAGACATTCTTACAGTTAAATTGTCTCTTGTAACGCCTGCATTGTTAATTAAAACATCTATTTTCCCTAAATTTTCTATTGTTTCTTTAACAAATGCATTGCAGTCTTCTGAATTAGATATATCTGCTTTCTTAACAAAAACTTTCACACCATATTTTTCTAGTGTTTTCTTGGCAGATTTTAGAGCATCTTTGTTAATATCACATATTGATATATTACTGCCATACTCTGCAAACATTTCTGCAAAAGCTAGTCCTATGCCTTGCGCTCCGCCGGTTATTATAGTGTTTTTATTTTCTAAATTTTTCATCATAATTATCCTAAGAATTTTAGCATATTTTTGCTAATAATATCTTATATATATAATATAGTCTATTTTTCTTCAAAATACAAAGATTGGTTAAATTTATCTACAGCTGTTTTTATTTTTTCATTAGCTTGATGTTTTGCTAATTTGCCCGCTGCCTTTATTGCATTGAAAATTGCTTTTTCATTACTTTTACCATGTGCTATTATTACACTTCCGTTTATGCCTAAAAGTGGAGCACCGCCGAGGGTATCAGGGTCTGTTTTAGCTTTGACTTTTTTGAATGCACTTTTTGCAAGTAGTCCGCCAAGTAAAGATATTGGGTTTTTAGTAATTTCGATTTTAATCATATCGATTAAAGTTTTCCCCATACCTTCAACAAGTTTTAATGCTACATTGCCTACAAAACCGTCGCATACGACAACATCTGTTATGCCTTGAGGTATGTCCCTTCCCTCGATAGTTCCAAAATAATTGAAATCTGCTTTTTTCATATAAGGGATAGTTTCTTTAATTAAAGCATTCCCTTTACTTTCTTCTTCACCTACGGATAATAAACCTATTGTTGGGGTTTTCTTCTCAAAGATTATTTCGCTATAAATACTTCCCATTAATGCAAATTGAGCAAGATGTTCTGCTTTACAATCTGTATTGGCACCTGCGTCTAATAATAGGGAAAAACCGTTTAGGGTTGGAAGTGGAACTGCTATTGCTGGGCGAGAAATGCCCTTTATTCTACCGATATTTAGTAAAGATGCTACCATTGTAGCGCCTGAATTACCTGCAGATATAAATCCTTCAGCTTGATTACTTTTTACAAGTCCTGCTGCAACCATTATACTGGAATCTGGTTTGTTTTTACATTCTTTGGCAGGATCTGCACTCATATCTATTATTGAAGGAGCATGAACTATGGAAATTTTGCCTCTTCGCTTATGTTTCCTAACTTCTTGTTCTATTTTTTGTTCGTCGCCTACTAAAATAATTTCATGACCAAGTTCGACAGAAGCTTTTATCGCTCCCGCTATATTTGGGGCTATTCCAAAATCTCCGCCTTGAGCATCTATAGCAATTCTCATAATTTTTTCCTTCATCTTTTGGCTGAATTTCGGTTTTTTTCTTCCTAAAGTAGGATTCCCTCTCTTCGTTCGGGTGGTTCCCACCTACTAGTCGTCAGAAATAAAACCGAAATTCAGCACAAAATATTTGTAAAAAATCTATTTTTTTATTTCGTCTTGCGACGACTCGCACTATTTTTGTTCTTGATTTTCTTCTGATTTGTCAGTTTTTACTTTTGGAGCTTTCTCTACTTTACCTTTATAGCTTCCGCAATCTTGACAAATGGTGTTAGCTCTTATTACTGCTTGACAGTTTTTACATATTGCTTGTCCTGGTAGTGCTACTTTCCAGTTTTCAGATCTTCTTTTATCTCTTCGTGAGCGAGTGTGTTTCCGTTTTGGATTAGGCATTTTTTATCTTCCTCTTTTTGGTAAATTTTTATTTTTTAGCTCCTAAAGTAGGGGTGCTCGCATTCGCTCGCTACTCCGTACCTACTAGTCGTCGCAAAGAAAATAAAAATTTCCACAAAAATATTCGTAAAAATTATTTTTTACTTTTCTTTTTTATTTTTCTTGTCAAATTTATCTTTTAAAACTGCGAATGGAGATTGTTTCTTCTCCTCGCATTTACATTTTTTTATATTTTGATTTTCACCACATATAAAACACAACCCTTTACACTCGCTGGAACACAAATATTGTATTTCATTAGCAAGCGCTAAGGTTTGTTGTATTATATTCATTATATCAATTTCTTTAGCAGTAGTCGATAGTGTTTCGTAAAATTCTTCAGAAAATTCGCTTTCAATTTCTTTTAGACATCTTGAACATTGTGTTGAAATTTTACCTTCAATTATGCCACCTGCTAATATCTCTTTACCCACACCTGTGAAATTTAATTTCACAATTGTTTCTTTTAGTTTTAAGGTTTTGCTTAAAATATTTTCAAAATTTTTAACATCTAATTTTACACTACATTTTAGGGGTAAAACATCTATTAATTCTCTTGTATTGAAAATTAAATTTTTGGGTATTTCAAAATCGTAATATTTTTTTGTCATATTTATCTACTTTCTAGCAATTTGCATTTTGCGACCTGGTCCAAAAGTTTTTTTTGTTATCTTTAAAATAGGCGGTGCTTGATATCTTTTAAATTCTGCTCTATCTATTTTTGTGATAATATCTTTCACCAATTTTTTGGAAACTTTTAGCTTTTTGGAAATGCTTTCTACTTTTCCCCCTTCCTCTATATATAGTTGTACTATATTATCTAAAATCTCGTATTTAGGTAAATCGTCTTCGTCCTTTTGGTTTGCCTTGAGTTCTGCGGAAGGGGCTCGCGAAATAATTCCATTAGGAATTATTTCGCAACCTGTATTTATAAATTCTGCAAGTTCCACAACTCTATATTTGAGCAAATCACCAATAGGCATTAACCCACCGCATGTATCGCCGTACATTGTGGAATATCCACAAGCAACTTCTGTTTTGTTGGAACATGCTAAAACTAGTCCACCAAGTTCTGAAGCAAAACTCATAAGTAGACTACCACGAGTTCTGGCTTGAATATTTTGATCTGTTAAACTTTTTACTTTACCGTAAGTTTGCGAGAACGATTGATGAATTTTTTTAATATCAATCGTTTCAAAATTAATGTCTAAATTTTTCGCTAATTTTTTTGCTAATTTTTCGCTTAACTTAGCGCTATATTTTGATGGCAAATAATAAGCATAGACATTTTGCTTGCCGAGTGCCTTTGAAGCAAGGCAAGCGACAACTGCGGAATCTATCCCACCGCTTAAACCAATAACTGCTTTTTTTAATTTATTTTTAGCAAAGAAATCTTTTATGCCAAGCACTAAAGCATCGTGTATTTCTTGTACCTGATTTTCTTTGTAAGGAGCTATTTTTTGCTGTCTGTTTAAGTTAACCAAAAACATATCCTCTTGCCAACTTTTGGCTTTTGCTATGGTGTTTCCATTCTTATCAAAAACGGTGGAACCACCGTCGTAAATTACATCGTCATTTGCACCTACCATATTACACATTATCACAGGACATTTTAATTTCTGGGCAGATTTTATTACCCGTCCGTTTCTGCTACTTTTAACTCGTCCTAAAAAATAAGGCGATGCAGAAATATGGGTAATAAAATCTGCCCCTTTAAGATAGTTGATAGGATTTTGAGCATTAGTAAAATATTTATCTGGTGCAAAGATATCTGCACAAATTGTTAGCCCGATTTTTTTACCTTTGAAATTTACGAGCTTCTGTTTTTTTGCTGGCACGAAATATCTGTTATCATAAAAAATGTCCCAAATTGCAAGTCTCATTTTTAGGGATTTGCCAAGTATCTTTCCTTTATATATAAGGGCGGAACAATTTTCCAAAAAATCTGTCTTCTTATCAAAATCTATATACCCTATAATACAAGCAGTTTTTTTTGTATGTTTTGAAATTTGTTTGAAAGCTTTTAATTGTTCCTTAATAAAACTTTTGTCGTACCATAAATCGCCACAAGGGTAGCCGGTAATGGCGGTTTCTGGGAATACAGCAATGTCTGCACCCTTAGCTTCTGCTTTTTTTAGATACTTAATAATTTTTGCACTATTTCCTTTAATATCACCAATTAAATGGTTAAGCTGACAAACTGCTATTTTCATTTTCGCTCCAATGTGGTATAATTTACTTAAGCACTGTTTTACATAAATGCGACAAAGATAAAAACTAAATGTGTTTGTGTAAGTGGTGCTGGTTATTTGTCTACATAAGATATTTTACTAAATATTTTAAATTTCAGGCAAAAACCTACAAGGAGTTAAAGAATGGCTAATATATCGATGAAATCGATGTTGGAAAGTGGCGTACACTTCGGACATCAAACAAGCAAATGGAATCCAAAGATGGGTAAGTACATTTTTGGTGAAAGAAACGGAATACATATCCTCGACTTACAAAAAACCCTAAGAGAACTAAAAAAAGTGCATGTTTTCCTAAAAGAACAAGGAAAATTAGGCAAAAAATGTATGTTTGTTGGTACAAAAAAACAAGCACAAGAAGTTGTAAAAGCTGAAGCTACAAGATCAAACATGCCTTATGTTTGTGAAAAATGGCTTGGTGGGATATTAACAAACTTTCAAACAGTAAAAAAATCTGTTGAAAGATTAAAAGAGCTGGAAAAATGGCAAGAAGAAGGTCTTTTTAAAGCAATATCCAAAAAAGAAGCTTCAAGATTAAACAAAGAACATGCAAGATTAAGCAAACTTTTAAGCGGTGTAAGAGATATGAAATCTTTACCAGACTTAATTTTTATTGTAGACCTCGTAGATAACGACGGTGCATTAAAAGAAGCAAAAATTTTAGGCATACCAGTAATATCTGTATGTGATACAAACTGTAACCCAGAATTGGTGGATCACCCAATCCCAGGTAACGACGATGCTGCAAGAGCAGTAAAATTCTTCTGTACATTTGTGGCAGATTCTTTACTAGAAGGTAAAGCAGAAGCAACAAAAGAAAGCGAACAAGAAGCACAAGCTAAAGAAGAAGAAAATAATGCAATAGCAGATGCAATGCAAGCAAGTGCGAAAGAAGAAAAAGTAGAAGCAGAAAAGGAAGGTGCATAAAATGTCATTAGCACAAGATATAAAACAATTAAGACAAAAAACTGGCGCCGGTATGTTAGATTGTAGAAAAGCTCTACAAGAAAATAACGGTGATATGGAGCAGGCAATAACCTACTTAAGAAAGAAAGGTCTTGCTGATATGGCAAAAAGATCTGGAAGAGAAACCAATGAAGGTAGAGTAGTTATCAAAAGTACTGCCGATACAACTGCTATGTCGTTTTTGGGTTGCGAAACAGATTTTGTTGCAAAAACTCCAGAGTTTATCAAGTTGGCAGAAGATGTAGCTACATTAGTTAGCGAAAATGCTGATGAAGATAAAATCAAAACTCTTATCACAGAAGTAGCACCAAAGCTTGGTGAGAATGTAACACTCAAACAAAAAGAAGCTTGGAAAAAAGCCGAAGGTTGTGCAGTTGTTGGAAGTTATATCCACAGCGACAATAAAAAAGCTGCTATGGTAGAAATTGTATGCGGAAAAGAAAACTGTGGCAATACAGATAAAATGCAAACTTTAGCAAAGGAACTTTCACTTCAAGCAGTTGGTATGATAGCTAGTTGGTTAGAAGAAAAGGATGTTCCTAAAGATGTTTTAGAAAAAGAACAAGAAGTATTTACAGCACAAGCAAAGAATGAAGGTAAACCGGATATGGCAATTGAAAAAATGATGCCTGGAAAGTTGAAAAAATTCTGTAAAGAAAATTGTTTGATGGAACAACAATATATTAAAGATAGTAAATTAAGCGTAAAAGATTATTTTGAAGCACAAGCCAAAGAAATAGGTTGTGAATTGAAAGTAACAAGATTCGCTCGCTTTTAATATCTTTTAACTTATGAGATAATTTAAAAGCCGATGGCACGTGCCATCGGCTTTTTGCTATAATAAAGTAAATATATGCAGGAGTAATTAAATGCCAGCAAAAAAGTCTAAAACAGCTACAAAAATTAAAAAAATCAAAACTATGGTTTTGAAATTATCGGGCGAATCTTTACAGAAAAAAAATTCACGAGGTATTGACCCTATCGCTCTTAAAAGTATCGCTAAAGAACTTGCTACTGCTCATAAAAGTGTCAAATGTCGGCTAGGTATCGTTATCGGCGGTGGAAACATCTGGAGAGGCGTTAAAGACGGCGGTGGTATCATCGACAGAGTAATCGCAGACAATATGGGTATGCTAGCAACCGTAATTAATGCGCTTGCATTACAATCTGCCTTAGAAGAAGAAGGCATAACAACACGAGTTTTGACAGCGATAGATATGGCATCACTTGGCGAACCATTTATCAGAAGAAAGGCACTTCGTCACTTAGAAAAAGGCAGAATAGTAATTTTTGCAGGTGGCACTGGTAATCCATTTTTCACAACAGATAGTGCTGCAGCTTTAAGGGCATCGGAAATCGGTGCGAATATGCTTTTGAAAGCTACCCAAGTAGATGGTGTTTATTGTAGCGATCCGAAAAAAAATAAAAAAGCAAAACTTATTTGCAAAATAACTTATGGGGAAGCTATCGAAAAAAACTTAAAATTTATGGATACTGCAGCTTTAGCACTTTGTCTAGAAAACAGACTTCCAATAAAAGTTTTTAATTTACATAAAAAAGGCAACATCAAACAAGCAATGCTTGGCAAAAATGTTGGCACTACAATATATTAAGGAGTAAAATTATGGAAAACATAGAAGCATTTTTAGGAGTTGTAAAAGAAAAAATGACAACTCATGTGTCAAAATTAGAAAGAGATTTACACACAATACGAACAGGTCGTGCGCATCCGCAATTGATAGAAAATATCAAGGTGGATTATTACGGCACACCAACCCCGCTTAAACAAACTGCGGCGATAACCGTAACAGACGCAAAAAGCTTGTTAATTCAACCATGGGATGCAAGTGCCTTAGCAGAAATAGATAAAGCACTTCAAAATGCAGACCTTGGTACAAACCCTTTAAACGACGGTAAGGTGCTTCGTTTGACACTTCCACAAATGACAGAAGATAGAAGAAAACAACTTGTGAAAAATGTGGGAAGAATGGCAGAGGATTATAAAATTTCTGTAAGAAACGAGCGAAGAGATGCTATAGAAAAAATAAAAAAATCTGAAAAATTAAAAGAAATTTCTGAAGACGATTGTAAAAGATACGAGCAAGAAATTCAAAAAATTACAGATAGTTTAATAGCTGAAATAGAAAAAGTTGTCGCAGAAAAAGAAAAAGAAATAATGACAGTTTAATAGGTTTCTTATTTATCAATGAAAATTAATTCAAACACAGTTCCAAAGCATATCGCTATAATTATGGACGGCAACGGTAGATGGGCGAAAGCCAAAGGTTTACCTCGTATGGCTGGGCATAGGCAAGGCGTAAAAACAGCAGAAAATATTATTAAAAACTGCCAAGAGCTTGGTGTGGACTATTTAACATTATTTGTTTTTTCCTGCGAAAACTGGGCAAGACCTAAAACCGAAGTTAACGGGCTTATGAATATTTTGAAAGGTATGCTTAAAAAATATTCGCAGGAAAAAACAGATATAAAATTTCTTTTCAGCGGACGAGAAAGCAAAATGCCTATTGGCATAATTTCTGGGCTTAAAAAATTGGCAAACCAAACCAAAAAGCATAAAGGATTAGTGGTAAACTTGGCTATAAATTACGGCGGTCAGCAGGAAATTACAGATGCTGTAAATAGGGTTATATTGTCTGGTAAAAAGAAGATTAAAGATGGCGACTTAGAAAAATATCTTTATAATAACACCCCCCCTGTGGACTTGATTATAAGAACATCTGGCGAACAAAGAGTTTCCAATTTTTTAATATGGCAAAGTGCCTATTCGGAATTTTATTTCACAAAAACTTTATGGCCAAACTTCAAAAAATCTAATCTAGAAAAAGCGATATCCGAATATCAAAACCGAACCCGCAGATATGGCGGTATCTAGAAAAAGGAAAAATAATGTGAAAAATAATCTACTAATTGGAACATGGAAGCTAGAATATTGGAAAAATATTGATTCAAAAGGTGTTGAATACTATCCATTTGGCAAAAACGCAAGTGGTTATATATCCTATAATTCTGATAATTATATGTCTGTTGTTATTTCAAAGGATGATCGAATAGAATTCAAAGAGAATGATTTATTCAAAGGAACTATAGAAGAAAAAGCAAGTGGATATGAAAGTTATATCTCATATGCAGGATTTTATGAAATAAAGGGTGAAGTAGTATATCACAAAATTACACATAGTATTTTTCCTAATTGGGTAGGGAGTGCTCAAGAAAGAATATTTGATGTAGATAAGAATACTTTATTATTAAAAACGAAGCTATTTACAATCAATGGCGACACCCAAACTGCATATTTAAAATGGAATAAGATTTAATCTAGAAAAAGCTATTTCGGAATATCAGCAAAGAACTCGTCGTTTTGGCGGAATCTAAAAACTAACCTAATACAAATAAATTATTTACAAAAAAATTAAAAAAACATAAAATATTAAGGGTACTTTACTTCTTGGCAAAGTACAATTTTAAAGTACCCTTAATACTATGGGGTAATGTTGTTTGTTTTATGGTGTATTTGTCTACTCAATATACTTTCTTAATATAAATTTATTTAATAAATTTTGTAGAATATCCTTATGCTTTTACCAAGAATTATTACATCCTTAATAGGAATACCACTCGTCATCGCGGCGGTGCATATAGGGAATATTCCTTATATAGTATTTATCGGCTGTATTATGGCTCTTTGCCTATACGAATATGGCTTAATCCTTAAAGCTGGACAAAGAAGTGTCAACTTTTTTTCGCTTATTTTGTTTGGTCTGCTTTTGGGTTTATCCTTAATTATAGGTCGCTTACCGTTAGAAAGTAATTTGCCAGACAATTTACTCCCTCTAACAATAAGTGTGATTATTTTTGGTGTTGTGTTTTTTGAAATTATCAGCCGAAAAAAATCTTTCCTCCGTTTATGCTATACATTTTTTGGAATATTTTTTATCACATGGACTCTTGTTCATTTAATAAGTATAAGGGAAATCGCACAGCACGGCGAATATCTAACGATAATTTTATTTGTGTCCGTTTGGGCTTGTGATATTTCCGCATATTTTGCCGGCACAAAATTTGGACGACATGCACTTAATGCAGATGTGAGTCCAAAGAAAAGTTGGGAAGGTGCAATTGCAGGTGTTTTGGGTGCTGTAATGGTTACGGTTATTTTAAATAATTTGTTGCTTGCAGGAGTAGGTATTTCCACCACTGAAGCTGTAATTTTAGGGTTTATTATCGGGGTGGTAGGACAAATATCAGATTTGGCTGAAAGTTTAATAAAACGAAGTACAGGTGTTAAAGATTCTTCTAATTTGCTCCCTGGACATGGCGGTATTTTGGATAGGTTTGATAGTTTTATTTTACTCGCACCAATTTTTTATTACGCAGTTTTATTTTTTATTTTATAGGATTTTTTAATGAAGAATATTGTAGTTTTAGGATCTACCGGTTCAATAGGCACCTCAAGTTTAGAAGTAATTTCTAAGCTAGGCAAGGGTTATAAAGTTTTGGGGCTTTCCACTTATGGGAAAGAAGCTTTGATATTACAACAGCTTAAAAAATTTAAACCCAAATATGTTTCAGTGCTACCAAAAGCTACTCATGATAAAATTAAAAACAAGATACCAGCAGGCACAAAACTTTTATCCCCAACATTGAAGGGTTTAAATTTTTTAAGCAGTCTAAAGCCAGCAGATTTAATTATTAATGGTTTGGTAGGCAGTGTAGGGTTTGAACCGCTTATATCGTCTATAAAAGCCGGTAAAACCATTGCATTGGCAAATAAAGAGCCAATTGTTATGGCAGGCGAATTAATAATGAAGCTCGCTAAAAAATACAATGCTAAGATTTTGCCAGTAGATAGCGAACCTTCAGCAGTTTTCCAATGTTTAGACGGCATTTGCCCGTCAACATATCACAATACAAGTAAACTTGTAGAAAAGTTTTTTTTAACAGCATCAGGCGGTCCGTTTTTCAATTATAAAGGTAATCTTAGCAAAGTTTCCCCCGCCCAAGCATTGAAACATCCTAGATGGAAGATGGGTCCTAAAATAACAATAGATAGTTCAACATTAATGAATAAAGGGTTTGAACTTATAGAACTTATGCATCTATTTTCTATACCTATGGATAAAATACAAATTGTTATACATCCACAAAGCGTGGTGCATGGTGCGGTGGAGTATAAGGACGGCAGTATACTTGCAAAAATGTCCCTGCCGGATATGAAGTTGCCTATACAATATGCAATTACCTATCCCGAAAAATGCAAATCGCCAGTAAAAAAACTAGATTTGTTTGAACTTGGTAAGTTAGAGTTTTATCGGCCAAATTTAAACAAGTTTCCTTGTTTAAATTTGGCATTACAATGCGCTAAAAAAGGTGGAAGTTATCCAGTGGTATTAAATGCGTCTAATGAAGTTGCGGTACAAAAGTTTTTGGCAGGCGAAATTAAATTTACAGATATTTCTAAATTAATAGAAAAAGTTTTAAATAAGAATCCGTATAAAAGTGCGAGAAATTTGAATTTAAAAAAAGTCCAAGAGATACACAATTGGGCAACTAAACATAGTAGGGAGAAGATATGATTTTATCAGTAGTAGGTGTAGTATTTGCACTTGGGTTAATAATTTTTATTCACGAATTAGGACACTTCTTAGCTTGCCGTTGGTTAGGCATTAGGGTTGAAGAATTTGCTTTAGGTTTTGGTAAAAAACTTTGGTATAAAAAACATGGCGATACGGAATATCAATTAAGAGCAATCCCATTTGGCGGGTTTGTTAAACCTGCGGGCGAGTTTTTCCCCTCGGAAAATACGAAACATAAACCAGACGAATTTTGTACTCAACCTTGGTACAAAAAATTGATAATGGTATTAAGCGGTTCTGCTATGAACTATGTGTTAGCATTTTTGATATTTACATCTTTAATATTTTTCATGGGTAAACCAGCCACTGATTTTCAAAATGCAACTACCAAAATAGGTGATATCGCTATAGATTATCCTGCCTATCAAGCAGGCATTAAAGCAGGCGATACAATTTTAAGTGTTAATGGGCAATCCGTCGATAAATGGATAGAAATGGCGGGTTTAATTCACAAAACTCAGGGTGATGTTAATATTACCTATCAGCATAATAATGAAATAAAAAAAGTAGCTATTACCCCTCAGATAGATAATACTACTCAAAATGCAATAATAGGCATAGCACCTCATTTTGTGTACGAGAAAATAGGTTTGGTGGGTTCTGTTCAAGCTGGTGCGTATCAGTGCTGGTTTTGGACATATTATTCGCTAAAAACCTTAGCCACAAAAATTTATAAAAAAGAAAAAGTAGACTTGGCAGGACCAGTTGGGATTGTCACAATGATAAGTAAAGCCGTCCATAAAGGCTTTGCAGATTATATGGCATTTATAGGATTAATATCCGTTGCTATTGGTATGTTTAATTTATTCCCAATCCCAATTTTGGACGGCGGACATGCGGTGTTTTTTATGATAGAAGGTATCCGTAGAAAACGAGTACCAGAAAAGGTTGTAGAAAAAGCTAGTATGGTTGGTTTAACACTACTTGTCGGGCTTTTAATTTTTGCAACTTATAACGATGTTATCAGGATGAAAAAACCAAATAAAAAACAGGAAATAGAGGTCGTGGAAACAGGTAAATGATTTTAAAAATTCCTCCCTCTCCCCTTGGGAGAGGGGTGGGGTGAGGGCTAATAAAAAATATTATGAGAGAAATTAAATTAGGCAAATTTGTTTTAGGTGGTAATAACCCAATTCGTGTACAAAGTATGTGTAATACAGATACGCGCGATGTTTTGGCTACCATTAAACAAATCCAACAACTTGAAAAAATCGGTTGTGAGATTAATCGGATAGCAGTACCAGATATGGATGCCTGCCGAAAAATCGCAAAGATAAAAGCTGAAATAACAAATCCATTAGTGGCGGATATTCATTTCGATCATAAATTAGCCTTAGAAGCCATAAAACAAGGTATAGATAAAATTAGAATTAATCCGGGCAATATCGGCGATGCTGAAAAAGTTAAAGATATTGTCAAAGCCTGTAAAGATAGAAAGATACCAATAAGAATAGGTGTAAATGCAGGAAGTTTGAAAGCAATAAAAAATGCAGATACGAGTAGTTGGTCTTCTGAAAAATATGCAGATATTATGGTGCAAGAAGCAATCGAAGAAATAAATATTTTAGAACAATTAAATTTCAAACAAGTATTAGTATCGTTGAAAGCAGACGATTTAAATAGAACGGTTTTAGCTTGCAAAAAATTTGCAAAGCAAATGCCAGAGATACCTCAACATATTGGTTTGACCGAAGCTGGAAGTTTTATCGCTGGGAGTGTAAAATCGGCGATAGCGATGTCGGAGCTTTTGCGAAGCAAAATCGGTGCAACGATACGAGTATCGTTGACCGAATCGCCGATTTTACAAGTTCGCACAGCATACGAAATTTTAAAAACTTTAGGGCTTCGCGAATATGGACCTAATATAATATCCTGTCCTACTTGTGGACGATGCGAGGTTGATGTGGCAAGTGTGGTCAAAGAACTTGAGGATAGAATTTATAATGATCCAGAACTACTTAAAAAGTCCACTGGCAAAAAGATAGCGGTGATGGGTTGCATAGTGAACGGGCCAGGCGAAGCGAAGGAATCTGATTTCGGAATAGCTGGTGGAAAATCCAAAGGAATATTTTTCGAAGCTGGCAAACAAACCAAAAAACTATCGCAAAAAGAATGGATATCTACTATAATAAATAAAATAAAGGAATAAAAAATATGGCAAATAAACTTTCACAATATTATGCCCCCACATTAAAAGAAGCACCAAAAGATGCAGATATTTTATCTGCCAAACTTATGCTTCGTGCTGGGCTTATCAGAAAAACTGCCAGTGGTATCTACGAATGGTTGCCACTCGGTATGCGAGTCTTTAGAAAAGTAGAAAATATCGTCAGAGAAGAGCTAGATAAAATCGGCGCACAAGAAATTATCCTCCCCGCCGTCCAACCAAAAGAACTCTGGGAGCAAACAGGCAGGTGGGAAGAATACGGCAAAGAACTCCTAAGATTTGAAGATAGAAAAAAAGCAGGTTTCTGTTTCTCCCCCACCGCCGAAGAAGTTATTACAAATTGTATCAAACGAGATGTGAAATCTTACAAGCAATTACCAGTTGTGTTATATCAATTTTGTATAAAATTTAGAGACGAAATTAGACCAAGGTTTGGTGTAATGCGTTCAAGAGAATTTTATATGAAAGATGCTTATAGTTTTTGCGAAACAGAAAAATCAGCCGAAGAGTGGTATAAAAAGTTTTTTGAAGCTTATAACAGCATTTTCACCCGATGTGGTTTGAAATTTAAAGCTGTTGAAGCAGAAAGTGGAAATATCGGTGGAAGTTTTTCGCATGAATTTATGGTAGTAGCCAAAACGGGTGAAAATGCCATAGAAGAATGTGTAGAATGTGGATACCTTGCCAGCGATGAAAAAGCCGGTAAAAAATGTCCTAAATGTGGCGGAAAATATAAATCCACCCGCGGTATAGAAGTTGGCCATACATTTAAGCTAGGTACAAAATATAGCGAAAGTATGAATGCTAAATTTTTAGATAAAGATCAAAAACCTCACCCTTTCATAATGGGTTGTTATGGAATCGGTATTACAAGAGTTGTGGCAGCAGCCATAGAGCAAAATAATGACGAAAATGGCATTATTTGGACTAAAGAACTTTCTCCCTTCGACATTCACCTAATAACCATAAGCGAAGACGAAAAAGTGCTAGCCCAAGCAAATCTGCTTATAAAGGAAGCAGAGGCTAAAGGCTTAACAGTATTATGGGATGATAGGGATAAACAAGCGGGTATGAAGTTTAAAGAAGCAGATTTGCTTGGGCTATATAATAGAATAGTAATAAGTCCAAAAACACTCAAAGAAGATAGTTTGGAATATAAAGCAAGAGATAGTAAAGATGCAACAATGTGGAAACTATCAAATGTTAAAACCAAGCTTAACGATTTGACCTAAGTATTTAAAAGTTATATACTATATATAGTGATATTGATAGGCGACTTGTGAACCAAGTCGCCTATTATTTAAAAAGAGGTATTTTTATGGCGACAAAACACGAAATAGAAGAACAAGTATCAAAAGCCCTAGAACCACAAGGTGTAGAAGTTGTGGATTTGGTAATAAAAACCAATGGTCCAAAAAAAGAATTACAGTTTTTTTTAGATAAAGAAGGTGGCATTAATTTAGGCGACTGTCAAGATTTATCAGATAAAGTAGAAAGTATCTTAGATATGGAAAAATTAGTAGAAGGTGCTTATATATTAGAAGTATCCTCGCCGGGTATATACAGAGCATTAAAAAAACCAGAACATTTCAAAAAGTTCATAGGTAGCAGGGTGAAAATATTTACTAAAGAAGCTATCGAAAAAAGAGGTATGTTTACAGGTAGTATAACCAAAGCAGACGATAAAGGTATAATTTTAGATGATGGCACCACAGAATTTGACTTCAAATACGACAATATTAAAAAAGCAAATCTAAACCCAGAACTAGAGTTTAGAAAGATTTAAAACTACCCCTGTCATTCTGAACTTGATTCAGAATCCAGGATAAAATAAGTTTATAAGAAGACCTAGATTGCGGATCAAGTCCGCAATGACAAGGGAAGAGGAAAATAAAAATGAACGAAAAACAACAAAGAGAAATGATAATGGCTTTAGAAGCCCTAGAACGAGAAAAAAATATCAAAAAAGAAGATATTCTTTTAACAATCGAGGAAGCATTAATATCTGCACTTCGTAAAAATATCGGTAAAACAGCCGAAATAGAAGCACATATAGATACCGAAAAAGGCAAAATAAAAGCCTATCATATAGTAAAAGTTGTAAAAAAAGTAGAAGACGAAGAAACCGAAATTTCTTTAGACGAAGCTTTGAGCATTAGAAAAAGAGTAAAAATGGGTGAAGATTTTAAAAGACCTTTAGAAATTAAAGATTTCTCTAGAATTGCTGCTCAAATAGCAAAACAAGTACTCATACAAAAAGTAAGAGGCATAGAAAGAGACAATTTATATAACGAATTTAAACCAAGAGAAGGCGAAGTCATCACTGGTTTGGTCAGACGATATTCCGACAGAGATGTCGTGGTAGACCTTGGTAAAGCAGAAGCTATTCTCCCATATTCTGAACAATTAAAAAGAGAAAGATATCCTCATAATTCAAGAGTAAAAGCAATAATTGTAAAGGTGATGTCCCATACCGAAATTCATGAAGTAAAAGACGATCAACAATTAATAAGATTTCGAAGCGCTGCTTTCAAAATGGATAAAGGTCAAAAAGGACCATACATATTTTTATCAAGAACCAGCCCAGATCTTTTAGAAGAACTATTTAAAGTTGAAGTATCCGAAATTGCAGATGGCATTATAGAACTTAAAGGTATCGAAAGAGATCCTGGTGTAAGAGCAAAAGTAATGGTAAAAAGTAATGATAGTAAAATAGATCCTATCGGCACATGTGTTGGTCTAAGAGGCACAAGAATTCGTGCGGTGACTGGCGAACTTAACGGCGAAAGAATAGATTTACTTAAACATTCTGAAGATGCTGCAACAAATATAATAAACGCAATTTCTCCTGCAAAAGCGACAAGCTTAAAAGTAATAAGCTATGAAGAGAAAAAAGCATTAATAATAGTACCAGACGATCAGCTTGCAATAGCAATTGGTAAAGACTGGCAAAATATAAAACTAGCTTCCAGAATAACTGGCTGGCAGTTAGAAGTAAAAGGCGAAAACGAGCTTAAAGAAGAAGGTCAACAAGCAAGTAAAGAAAAAAGCAATGTATTGTCTGAAGTTGACGGTATCGGCGCAAAAACAGCAGATTTACTTGTAAAAGCCGGAATGGGCGATGTTGAACAAATAGCTGGTTTTTCAGTAGATCATCTAACAACCATACAAGGTTTAGGTGCAAAAACAGCAGAAAAAATTATTGAAGGTGCAAAAAAATATGTAGCCGACAGTAAGAAAGCTAAAAAGTAAAAACACACCTGTCATCCTGAACTTGTTTCAGGATCTAGGGTAAAATAGATTCCGGATCAAGCCCGGAATGACAAGAATTTATGGCTTAAAATTTAGGAGCAAATAATATGAGTGCAGTAAAAAAAGAAAAAGAAACAAAAACCAAAAAGACAACAAAAAAAACAGTAGCTAAAAAAACTACTGCAAAGAAAACTATAGCCAAAAAACCAGCTGTAAAAAAAGCTCCTGCAAAAACAACGGCTAAAAAAAGTGCTCCTAAAAAAACTGCGGTTAAGAAAGCTCCTACAAAAAAACCTGCAGTAAAAAAAGTAAAAGCCGAAATAGAAAAAGTTGAAAAGATAGTTAAAAAACCAACTATAACTATCGACGAAGCTCATGTAAAAAATTTAGAAGAAAGATTAAAACAAATGGAAGATTCTTCTCAAGACACTAGAAAAGAAGTTGTTGTTGAAGAAGCAAAACCAGAAATTCCTAAAGAAAAAATTGTAAAAATTGCAGACAAACCAACCGTAAAAGAACTCGCAGAAAAGCTTGGTGTAAAACCAAACGACTTTATGAAAAAACTTATCGGTATGGGAATTTTTGCAACCATCAACCAAAAACTAGAAAACGATATTGTGGAACTCGTGGTAGAAGATGCAGGATATAAATTAGAAAAAGCATCCGAATTTGAAGAAACCGAATTATTGGGTGGTATAGCTGGTGATATATCCAAAATGGATACTAAAAAAGATATCAAACATCGTCCACCAGTTGTAACAATTATGGGTCATGTTGATCACGGTAAAACAAGTTTATTAGATAAAATAAGAAGTTCAAAGGTAGCTGAAGGCGAAGCTGGTGCAATTACTCAGCATATTGGTGCATACAAAGTTCAAACAGATAGAGGCGAAATTGTATTCTTAGATACTCCCGGTCACGAAGCTTTTACAGCAATGCGGGCAAGGGGCGCTCAGGTAACAGATATCGTCGTTTTGGTGGTTTCTGCGGTTGATAGTATAATGCCTCAAACAATCGAAGCTATAGACCATGCCAAAGCAGCAGGCGCACCAATAATAGTAGCTGTTAATAAAATGGATCTTCCAACAGCAAATGCAGAAAAGGTTAAACAAGATTTAGCTCAAAGAGGTTTAGCTCCAGAGGAATGGCAAGGTACTACAATTTTTGTTGAAGTGTCAGCAAAAACTGGTAAAAATATAGATCAACTTTTAGAAATGATAGCAATGCAAGCCGAAATAATGGAACTCAAGGCAGATTACGGCGCACAACCAATCGGTGTAATTTTAGAAAGTAAGTTAGATAAAAAAAGAGGTATCATCTCAACCGTTTTAGTAAAAAAGGGTATTATGAAGATTGGTCAGCCGTTTGTGGTTGGTACAGCTTCTGGTAAAATTCGTGCATTAGTAAACGAGCATGGTAAAAGAATGGATAGTATATCCCCCTCCAATCCTGCAGAAGTTTTAGGTGTTAACGGAATTCCACCACATGTGGGCGATTTATTTTATGTTGTAGAAAGCGAAAAAAAATCTAAACATATCGCCGATAAAAGAAGACATGCAGCAAGAGAAGATAGTCTTGCACATAAAAAACATGTTTCCTTAATGGACTTACAAGATGGTGGTTTACATAAAATTAAAAATCTTCAAATAGTTTTAAAGGGCGATGTTCAAGGTTCGTTAGAAGCTATTAAAGATACTATTTTAAAAATACCTTCAGAAGAAGTTAAGATAAAAATAATCCATTCTGGTACGGGTAATATTAATGAGTCTGATATTTTGCTTGCAAAAGCTTCTGATGCTATTGTCATTGGTTTCCATGTAAAGGCAGAGGATAAAGCAACAAAAGAAGCAGAAAAAGAAGGTATAGAAATTCGATACTACAATATTATTTTCGAACTTGTTGAAGATATAAGAGCTGCGATGGAAGGTTTATTAGAGCCAGAAGTTGTGGAAATTTCAACAGGTAAAGCAACCATTAAACAAGTGTTTAGATTAAGTTCTGGTATTATTGCTGGCAGTTTAGTTAACGAAGGTAAAATGACTAGAGGTTCTAAATGTAAGGTTCATCGGGGAGACGAAGTAGTTTTCACTGGTAGAGTTGGTGGTTTGAAAAGATTTAAAGAAGATGTAAAAGAAGTTGATAAGAATATCGAATGTGGTATTTTAGTAGATGGCTATAAACAAATAAAAGACGGCGATGTTGTTGAATGTTATAAAGAAGAACAAAGAACTCGTAGAATAGAAAAAAGCTAGCCAAGGCATCTTTAAGGAAATTTAAAAGCGGTGGTTCACTAGAACCACCGCTTTTTTAGTAAGTAAACTTTTTAAGCTTTTACTTTTGTTTTAGTTTTGGTTTTACTATGTGTTCTGTTAAACACATAGTCTATATTTAAAAAGAATACAGTGTAAGCTATAAATATGTATATACCTGGAATAAAGAATAGTAAGAATGATATTATAGCAGACAAGAAATATCCCACACTTCCAAATATAGATAAAACATATCCTAATAAGGCATCAAACATAATGACAGCTATTGTCAATACAGTGCTTGCTGTTAAAAGTATTAGTACCATAATTAAGGTGTGTAAAAATCTATCCTTAACTAAGTTTATACTGTATTTCATAGCATCTAAAAAGTATTTACCTCTTAATGCTGCTGCATGATAAGCAAACACTAAAAATGTAAATATTATTATTCCTGGTATTAGAAAAAGTGAAAACCCTAAAGAAATAATAATATCGCAAAGAATAGCTGTTAAAATAAACGGTATGAATATTTTTTTAGATTGGCTAAATGCTTCTACAAGACTCATGTGTTTATTATTTACAAAAGCCTCTTCAATTTTAAAAAGCATAACTAAACCAATAGCTGTTGCTAGGATGGTTATTATTGCAAAGGTTGTAGCCATAAACGGTTTTGAAGCATATTCAACAGCTCCTGCTTCGTCTATTACACTTAGAAATGGAAGCGATATTATTTCTATAATAATAGCCAAAGTTATTAATCTTGGTAGCATTTTGTGAACAAACTTAGCAGAAAAAGAAAATATTTCTTTTATGCTAAGTATTTGTGTTTGAAGTTTTTCTAACATAGAAGTCCCCCTTGTTTTTTTGATAATTATCTAGCTTAAAGCTAGTTAAAGTTATTATATATAATTTTTCAAGAAAGGCAAGAAAAACAATGAAGACAATTATTTTCTTTGTAATTCCAATATGATATAATAGTATTTATAGGAGAGATGGCTGAGTGGCTGAAAGCGCACCCCTGCTAAGGGTGTATACTGGAAACGGTATCGAGGGTTCGAATCCCTCTCTCTCCGATTTTTTACTTCGCTCTTCGGCTGAATTTTTATTTTTTTCTTCCTAAAGTAGGAACCCTCGCTACGCTCGGGTGCGTCGCACCTACTAGTCGTCAGAAAGAAAATAAAAATTCAGCACAGAACTCTCGTAAAAAATTATAATTTAAAATTTACTTGTGACCGAATCCCTCTCTCTCTCTCTCTCTCTCCGATAATTTTAAAATACTCCATATAGTGGTCAAATAAAATGCTAAATAAGTATTAAATAAAAATAATTATACAGGTTAGTTTGCAGAGAATAAAAACACTATTTATAAGATTTCACTAACCCCTCTTTTAGGCTAGTAAATTTTTGATTGGTGACAGAAATCCATTTTTTGCTTGTGCATATCCAGTGTCCTAAGACACAGACTTCTTCTACTTTATCATAATTTAACGCAGGTGTATGTTTAAACATTTTTGCAGATAGTTGATACAAAAATGCCACAATATGTAGCAATGGTTTTGGTACGGAAACCATTTTTGGTGTTTTGGTTTCTAATACTTTTGAAAGTTCGGAAACAAAATAATGCCAAGAATACTGAGCATCTTCACAAATATAAAAAACTTGATGGTTAAATTTTTTAGCATCCACAAATGCAGTGAAAAGTGCTTGCACCAAATCTTCTACATAAACAAAGCTGAAATAATTGTCACCACAGGAAGTAGTATTTATCATAAATCCTTTTTTAATCCAATGAACAATTTGCCCGGTGGAAGCATCGTTTCTGCCATAAACTATTGGCGGTCGTAAAATTACATGTTTAATATCGTCCCGCAAATTATGAAGTTCAAATTCGCCTTCAAGTTTTGTTTTGCCATAATGAGAAGTTGGAAGCGGAGGCAAAGCTTCACAAGCGACCGTTTTGACATCTTTTGTAAAACCACCCGCTGCTAAGCTGGATACATATATAAAAGTTTTGATATTATTTTTCTCATTACAAGCTTGAACCAAGTTTCTGGTAGCGACAACATTTGCTTTATAAAAATCCTGATAATTAAAGCCATATATCGCTGCAGCCAAATGATACACTCCACAACAGCCTTTAAGTGCGGTTTTTAGGTTTTCCTTATTATGATAGTCTACTTGAAAATACTCAACTTTCTGAGGGATTTTTAAGGGCTTTTTCCCCCTTCCTGCTATTCGTACAGCAAATCCTTCAGAAAGTAGCTTATTGGCTAAATATTTGCCAATAAATCCGTTTCCACCAGTTATGAGTACTTTCTTTTTAGTCATTATTGGCATTATCCTTATCTAAATGGTTTGATAGATTTTCTTTTATTTCGGGTAAAATTTCTATGGTTTGTTTAAAATCTTTTTGGACGGTTTTTTTTGAAGGGATATCCACCCCTAATTTTGAAAGTCCGTATTTAGCATCTTCGTATGTAGGATATTTTTTTTGCACTACAACTTTTTGATAAGGCGAAACAGCATCTCTTTGCGGATATATATTTAAAAGAATGTAAAGGGAGACAAATACGATAAAAAGGTCAAATAAGAAGTTGAATGTTTTGCTTTTTGAAAGTCCCACAATATAAAATATAAAACTAAAAAGTATTATTCCACCAAGCCAAGCTATTAGTGAAATTGCCAAAATAAAAACATTATCGCCGGCTGTGTAAGGGAAACAAATATATATTGCCAAGTGAATTAAAAATATTACCAACATTCTTCGAATTAAGCGACCCATATTTATACCTCTTTAATTTGTTTTATATTCTACTGTGACGGTTAAATCGTCTTTCTTATAATCTTTTGGTAATGCTGGGAACGGTGCTGCGTTCTTTGTGCTTGAAAGTGCCACATAATCAAAAGTTTTGTTTCCAGAATTTTTATCAATTAATAAATTGTCTATCTTCCCGTTTTTAAGTATAGCAAATGATACTAAACATAAATAGCCAGGACTAGGTTCTCTTTTTTTCCATTCTTGCCAAAGTAGGTTTCGTACTTGGGTTATATACCATGGATATGGGAAGTTTGGAAAATCCATCCGTAAACCGGGGGCAGAAGCAAAAATCTCTTCTGCGGGTTCTTCCAATATGCTTGGCGCTCCTAAGGATATTTTTTCTGATTTAGCCGTTTGTTTGGCTATTTCTTTTTTTGTGTTATATTTTTCTACATCTTTTTTTGCTGCAGTTTTTAGTTTTGGCTTTTTAACCGCATTTTTTGTGGTAGTCACCGATGGTTTGGAAGATATGAAATCTATTTTATAAACAGGGCTTTGCTTTTTATTTATAGCAAAAACACCTAGCACAAAAAATGCTATGAAAATAACAAAGTGAATTGCTCCCGAATATAAAAAGTACTTTCCCATATTAACTTTTCTCTAGTACGCCTATCCCTAGGGAACTGGCGCCTAATTTTTTAGAAATATCTAAAATAGTTACAAGTGTTTGAATATTGGTATTTTTATCTGCTTGCACAAGTATAGTTTTTTCACTACTTTTACCCATTAAAAGTATAAGTTCTTGTTCTAGTCCTGCTAGTTTTACAGGTCTTTTATTAACGACTATTTTGCCACCTGCAAAAACTTCTATCTTAATAATATTATCTTTAGAAACTGCATTCTTAGACGAGGATTTAGGAAGTTCCACATTAATTTGTGTCTGCATTAAAAAAGGAGTAATAACCATAAATATAATAAGCAATATTAGTACCACATCGATAAACGGTACCATATTAATCTCTGCCATTATATTCTTATTTGGGCTGTGTAATTTCATATTTAACCCTTCATTATTTTTGTTCTATTACTTTGAACCTCGTAACAAATATGTTCAAGCTCTTTAATAAAGAAATTAATTTTAGATATAAAATAGTTATAAGCAACAACAGCAGGTATAGCAACAAATAATCCGGCTGCGGTATTAATTAATGCTTCAGAAATACCTTTTGCCACAACCCCAGGACCTGCCATTCCACCTGCACTAGCCAAGTCTGAAAATGCATGCATAACGCCCAAAACTGTACCAAAAAGACCGATATATGGTGCTGTGCTACCAATTGTAGCAAGCGAGGATAATCGTTTGTAAAAGCTTGATACATTCCATTGAATAATATTTTCAACATCCTCTGCTTCACAATCTGAATTTAATATCTCTGCAATTATTTTACCTACCATTGTTTCGGAATGTTTTGTGTTTAGGCAAAGGTCTTTAACTTTTTTGAAATCCTTTTTATATATGAGATGTCTTAGATGTTTTATAAACTCGCCCGAATTTACAAAATTATTTCTGTAATAAAAAAATCTTTCCAATATTACGCTTAAAGAGTATATTGATAAAAATACTAAAAATATAAATACCACGCCACCTGCAGCGATGATAGATTTTAAACTTCCAAATTCCATAAAAACCCTCCTAAAAAATTAAAATGTATGACCAAATAAGTGCGTTAGTTATAACGCCAGATGCGACATCATCTAATACAATTCCCCATCCGTTTTCTAATGCGATATCTATTTTTTTAATACCCAAAGGTTTAATAGTATCGAAAATTCTAAATAAAATAAAAGCTGCTATTAAAAATTCCCAACTTCTTGGTAAAAATGCTATTGCAAAGAAATATCCGCAAGCTTCGTCGATAATTATTTTGGGATTATCGTGTTTCTTTTCTTTAAATTCGCTTTTGCCAGATACGAATACAGAAAATAATGTAAAAATTATCAAGAAAATTAGATATTCCAAATTACCTTGTGGTAAACATTTTGCCACCATTAATGCAACAAATGTACCTAAGAAGCCAGCACCTGTATTTTTTTTAAACTTAAATATTTTGCCAGGTATATAACTTATAAATAGTAATGTAGAAAATGCTTTATAAAGGTTACCCATTTTTATGCCTTTTTCTTTTTTTGTTTTTTTTCTGCGGTCCAACTTTTTTGTAAACTTTTATAATTGTTTGCAATATAACTAAACCCACTAAAGAATGTAACTACTGCAGTAGTTATCGCTAATATATAAGGAAGTTTATATAGTGTTATAAATATTGTGGTTGCACTATTTTTAAAATCTGCAAACAAGCTAAGTTCGTATAGACAAAGCATTGCAAGTATCACTATGGCAGATACCATTTGTACCACAGTTTTAAGTTTCCCCCATCTGTCCGCACCTAAAACTAAGCCATCAAGCCCCGCGATAACACGAAGGGTTGTTATGGTAAGTTCTCTTATTACAATTACAAATACTGTCCATACGGGGATATCTAGCACAGGGTTAGATAGGAATGCCATAAAAGCTGCTATTATAAGTACTTTGTCTACAAACGGGTCTGCTATTTTACCAAAAGATGTTACAGTGTTTGTTTCTCTTGCTATTTTGCCATCGAGATAATCTGTTGCGGCTGCAATTGCAAAAAGCATTAAGCCGGCAAATTTAGCCCAGAAACCAGGCATAAGTAATAGTACATATACTATTAGGGAGAGCAATGCTCTTAAAAATGTTATTTTATTTGATAGTGTCATATTGTTTAAAAACCTCTTTTTCTATAGTTTCGTTTAATTTTGTGTCTGTTAAAATTATTATGTTTGTGATGTCTTCATTTATTACTTTTATTTCTTTTGGGAAATATTTTTTAGTAAGTTCAAATTCTACCTTTTGATCTTTGTATACTTTATTAACAAATTTTAGTTCGTAATCTGAATGTTCTACTAAGTTAAAATCTTCTATAACTTTTTCGTAGCTACCAAAGTCAAATAAAAATTTATTTGTTTGAGCTTCATACCAATCTTTCCATTTGGTTTTGGTTATAAGTTTATTTTCTTTATCGTAAACTTTTATAACTTTACCGTTGGTGATTACATATTGATCAATTTCATCAAAAAGATTATAGCTATCTAAACGGATAAGGTTTCTTTGCTTATCCATATATAATTTACCCTTGTTTTCAGATAGTTTTGTATCGTCGAAATAGTTCTTCTGAGTAAACTCTATTTCCAAGGTATCTATATATTCGTCGTAAGTTAACAAGCTATCCATAACTGGGGTTCTAAACTCTGAAAACAAGGGTATAGTAAACATTATAAAAAATAGTAATGTTAAAAACTTTTTCATTTGACCTACCCAGCTGGTGTGCTTGTGACACTTGCAACTTTTTGTTTGAGTTCTTCTAGCTCGTATTCTACTTGTTCAAAATTTATTGTCCATCTATTTGAACCTTCTGGCTTACTAATAAAACCTTTCATTTCTAATATACTTAAAATATTTGTAGCTCTTGCACTGCTACCAAAATGTGCTTTTAGTAAATCCTGCGAGACTCGTTTTCTTTGGCTTACTAATGTCAATGCTTGGATTAATTCTTCACTGCTTGTGCCAAGCCCGTCTTCTGGTCTTTGAGCGGTTATTGTGCCACCTGCTTGTATAGTACCAGCCCCACCGAGTTCAGGGGTTTCTACTTCAGGATAATCTGGTTTACCTTGCGCTCGCAAGAAATCTGCTACTTTTGTAATTTCTTCTTCAGAAACATAAGCCCCCTGAACTCGGTGGGGCTTTTGGTCAGAAATTCCTAAAAACAGCATATCACCTTTACCAAGTAAACTTTCGCCACCGGGCATATCCAAGATAACACGGGAATCGGTTTTAGATGCAACTTGTAAAGCTATTCTTGAAGGCAAGTTAGCCTTAATAACACCTGTGATAACATTTACAGAAGGTCTTTGGGTTGATAATATTAAATGTATCCCCACCGCTCTTGCCATTTGGGCAAGCCGTTGGATAGAATCTTCCACAGTAGATTTTACTTGGAGTATCAAATCTGCCAACTCATCTATAATAACGACAACATAAAAACATTTTTCTTCATTGTTTTTTTCTGCCCATCTGTTATAGCCATCGATATTTTTAACTTTGGCAGCTTCAAAAATGTGATATCTTCGTTCCATTTCTTTAACAAGCATTTGTAGACTTTTTACAGCACCTCTTGGATTGGTTACCACAGATACTTCTTCGCAACTTGTTTTAGGGTCGTATAGATGAGGGATATCCTCGTAAAAAGTAAGTTCTAATCTTTTAGGGTCTATTAATAAAAATTTAACTTCGTCTGGTTTTGCGGTGTATAAAATGGACATTATCAAAGTATGAATACATATACTTTTACCACTATTTGTAGCACCTGCGATTAAACAATGCGGCATACTTTCAATTGAGGTAGTTGCTGGCAAACCGTCTGCATGTCTACCTAAAGCAACTGGTAATTTTGCATGAGAATTTTTAAACACAGGGTCTTGTAATATTTCTCTAATTGAAACCATTAAAGGTCTTTCATTAGGTATTTCAAAACCAATGGCATCTTTACCTGGGATAGGTGCTTCAACTCTAATTCCTCTTGCTTTCATCGCCAAAGCGATGTCATTAGAAATTGCAACAATGGTACTAATTTTTACACCGGGATCGGGTTTGATTTCATATCTCGTAACCACAGGTCCGGGTGAAACACCGGTTACTGATGCTTTAATATTAAAGCTTTTCAAAGTGCGTTCTAAATTAGCGGTTGCTTGTTCTATTTCCTCGTCGGTTGGTCCTAAAACTCCGCCGTTCTGAGGTTCTGATAATAAGTCTAAAGAAGGTAATTGGAAATTGTCTTTATCAAATGATTTTAAGTCGTCGCCTTCTTCTTTATTTATAGGTTTTACGGGTGATTTTTGTTCAACTTTTGGTTGAAATAAAGTTTCTGCTACAGGTCGCATAATTTTTGGTTTTGCTTTTTCTTGCGGTTCTTCGGCAGGATCTTTGTACCATTTTAATTTAGAAAAATCTTTATCTCTATCTTTTTTTTCTGCTTCTTCTATTTTAGTTTTGAGTTCCATTCTGGCATCCATCCAAGAATGATAATCCCTTTTAACAAATTCTATAAAGTGGGTAAAAGCGTCTAACCATTTAATTTCAAATAATATATAAGAACCTAAAAGCATTAATGCTATACCTAAAATAAAGCCACCTGCTTTACCAATCACAGACGATATCGCACCAAATATCCAAGCACCCACAATACCACCGCTTATGCTAGATGCTGTAAATATGCTATTTAAAAAAGAACATTCTAAACTTAATGCGGATATTGTTATTAGTGTGCCTAAGAAAAGTGTAAAGTAGCCAAATTGTTTTTTTTGAAAAAACCTGATAAGTCCATATAATAAAAATAAAGGAAGTAAATATGAGCTATGACCAAAAATATCAAACAAAGCAGTGTTTACCATTTTGCCAGTTTGACCTGTTGCCACACCAATCCACTGAACCCAAAATAACCACAAAAGCAAACCAAAACTAAATATAAAGAAACTAGCTCCTAACAAGTTAAAAGAAGTTCTTCTAGTATTTGTTTTTGTTTTTTTTCTTGCGTTTTTTCTTGGTTTGTATGTTCTTGCCACGGCTTTACTCCTTTTAGTTTTTTATATTTTCAGGAGCAGACGCTGTTGCATTTATCGGCGTAGCTGGTTGTGTAGATACTAAGGGTTTAGGTATTGGTTTATTAAGTTTATAGTTAATTCCTTCTTCGGAAATTTCTATTTTACCTTCGCTCACTAACATACCTATTGCTAAGTACATCACAGAGCTTGAAAGGTTTAAATTAGTTTTAACTTGCCAAGAATTAGCATCTTCATTTTTTGTTAGAAAATCGTAAATTCTTTGGCTAGTTTTCTTTAAATTTTCTTTAAAGAGTTCTTGTTCTTTCATTTCCAACACCCTATTTTTAAATTTTTTCTATAGCGAAAAGTTCTTGCCCTGGTTTTACTGGTTTACCATCGTCTGATAAAACTTTCACAATTTTACAATTAAATTCTGCTTTAATTTCTGTAAAAACTTTCATAGCTTCAATTAAACAGATAACCTGTCCTGCATTAACTTTTTCCCCTTCCCTTACAAAAGGTGGACTCGAAGGCGATGGCCCTCTGAAAAATATGCCCATTAATGGAGATTTTATTGTGTTAGAATATCCATTACCTTTTGGTGCACCACTTTGTGAAGCCGAGCCACCTGCTGGTGCTACTCCGCCTACTGGTACTAATACTTGTTCTGGTTTTCTTCTTGCAAGTTTAACAGTAGTACCTTTATCGGCATATTCCACACCGTCAAGATTGTTTTCTTGCATAAAAGAATATAAATCTTTTACTTCTTTTAGAATAGGAGATATTTTTTCTGGTTTCCCATTAGTTTTTTTCTTAAAAATTCTTGCCATAACGAAACACCTCTTCTTTGGATTTGCAACTATATCATTATATAAAATTATAAATGACAATACCTAGGAAGGCGCTATAAAAGCGCCTTTCTGGATAATTTAATCTTGCCAAAGTTATCTTTTTCTAATACTTTTACTTCTACTTCGTCGCCGATATTTAAAACATCTTCAACTTTGTTGATTCGTTTTTTATCAATTTCTGAAATATGTAAAAGACCATCTTTTCCAGGTAATATTTCAACAAAAGCACCAAAGCTTTGAATGCTTACAACTTTACCTTTGTAAGTTTTTCCAACTTCTGCTTCTGCTGTGATGAGTTCAACTTGTTTAATAGCTGCTCTCATAGACTCGCCGTCTACTGCTGCTATAGAAACTTTACCGTCGTCATCAATATTTACCTTTGCTTCGGTTTCTTCGCAAATTCTTTTAATGTTTTTACCACCCGGACCTATCAACATACCAATTTTATCTACTGGTATTTGAATTACTGTCATTTGCGGTGCAAATTCTGATAATTCTGTTTTAGGTTCTTTAATGGTTGTTTCCATATGGTCTAAAATATGATTTCTGCCTGCACTTGCTTGTGCTACTGCTTCTTTTAACACATCCATGGATATACCTTCTGCAAGTTTGACATCCATTTGGAATGCTGTTACACCAGTTCTTGTACCGGTCAATTTGAAGTCCATATCGCCTAAGTGATCTTCCATACCAAGAATGTCTGAAAGTACTACAGTTTTATCGCCTTCTTTAATTAAACCCATTGCTATACCTGCACATGCAGCTTTTAAAGGCACACCGGCATCAAACATAGCTAATGAACCACCACATACACTTGCCATAGACGAAGAACCGTTAGATTCCATAATCTCTGATACAAGTCTTATTGTATAAGCAAAGTCGTCGTCTGAAGGTAATACTGGCATTAAAGCTCTTCTTGCTAATTCACCATGACCAATTTCTCTTCTTCCTGGACCTCTGTCAAATTTACATTCGCCAGTTGCATAACCTGGGAAGTTGTAGTGAAGCATAAATTGTTCTTTTTGCATTTCGTCAAGCCCTTCAACTAATTGTTGATCGTCTGCTGTACCTAATGTACATGCTACTAATGCTTGAGTTTGACCTCTTGTAAATAAAGAAGAACCGTGTGCTCTTGGTAAGAATTTTATCATAGAGTTTAAAGATCTTATTTCGGTATTTTTTCTACCGTCTACTCTTGTGCCATCTACGATTACCATTCTTCTACTTTCTTCGTACACAATTTCTTCTATTACAGGGGATGCGAAATTTTCGCCACCTTCTAATAAAGCTTCAGCTTCTACTTTCATAGCGGTTTTAAGTTCTGCAATTTGTACATCTCTTGTTTTTTTATCTACAAAGCTTTGTAAAATTTTTACAATTTGATCTCTGTATTTTTCGTTTCCAAGTTTTGTAATTTCTGCAGGAATTTCTAGTGTTTCAAATTCAAATTTTGTAGGATTAATTTTTTCTGCAAGTTGAATTTGTAGATTACACAATGCGTCGATATGTGGTTTAGCAGATTCTATTGCTTTGACCAAATCTTCCTCTGCAATTATTTGAGCTTCACCTTCAACCATTAAGATACCTTTTAATGTACCTGATACGATTAAGTTCATATCACTTACAAGCATTTCTTCTTTGGTTGGGTTAACTATAAATTTGCCTTCTACTCTACCGATTCTTACTGCAGATATAGGTCCTGCAAATGGAATGCACGAAATCATTAAAGAAGCCGATGCTGCTGTTATGCTTAACACATCTGCGTCGTTAATTCCGTCGTAAGACATCACCATTGTTGTTACATTGGTTTCAGATGTAAAACCTTCTGGGAATAGAGGTCTTAAACTTCTGTCTGTTAATCTGGAAGCTAAGGTTTCTTTTTTTGTTGGTCTTGCTTCTCTTTTGAAGAACCCACCAGGTATTTTACCTGCTGCGTATGTTCTTTCTTTATAGTTCACTGTTAATGGAACGAAACTATCTACCGCTGGGTTAGATAATTTGCTTGATACTGCTGTTGCGAGTATCATAGTGTCGCCCACTCTTAAGATAACGCTTCCGTCGGATTGTTTTGCAACAACACCAGTTTCTAGTGATATCTTTTTCCCTTCAACATCAGCTGAAAGGGTTATTAGTTTTGAATCTGTCATATATTTTATTTTCCTCTTTACTACTATTTTCTTATTTTTAAGACTCTTGTTATTTTGTTGTATTCGTCGAAATTATGTTTTTTTAGATAGGCAAGAAGTCTTTTTCTTTGTCCTACTAATTTGACTAAACCTCTTTCTGTTGAAAAGTCTTTTTTGTTTGTTTTAAGATGATCTGATAAGTATTTGATTCTTTCTGTGATAAGAGCTACTTGCACACTTGGGCTACCAGTATCTTTATCTGCTTTCTGAAATTTACCTATTACATCTAATCTATCCTCTTTTGATAATACCATTATTTTTTTCTCCTCTTTTGAGCGATTTTTCATTTTTTTACTCCCTCAAGTAGGGTTCCCTCCCTTCGGTCGGGTGGTTCCCACCTACTCAGCGGTCGCAAAGAAAATAAAAACTCATCTCAAAACATAAGTAAAAATTTTCTTTTTATTTTTTACTTTTTTATAATAATTTTCTTTTTTTTTCAATAATATAACTTAAGACGGCTTTTCAGCTGTCTATTAAAGTGGGTTATGTATATTATATCATTATGTACATGCTATGTCTATAATGTGCACATATTACAAAGTTATGCAAAACCCACACTAAAATGGTTGTGTGGGTTTTGTTTCGTTATAGAAATTAAAAGTATATCAAAATTCTTGGTTATAAGAAGGAAGTTCTCCTTTATATTTACTCTTTTCAGAATAAAGGGTAATAGTTCTATAGTTGGTTATGACATATGTTATACATAACCTTTTTTCATTCTCAGAAAGTTGTCCTTCAAAACACAGTGTTTCTCTTCCTTTTACTTCTTTTCGATTTAGAAAGTTTTTTGTCAAAAGGGTATCATTTATTTTATTAAGGATAGATATTCTTTGTGCTTTGATCTTTTTTTCCAGCGGATAAGTATCATTACACAAATTAAAAAGCAAGGAGTAGTCGTTCGAATAAATAATAAAATTTTTTATTTTGGGATTAGTTTTATTGTTTTTTATTGTATCATTTAACTTTTGAAAGATCGTTTTTATAGCAACTACATTGCCTGTTCCCCAACTGGCCTTTTTTTGCATATATTTTATTTTTTTATCCACTTCTTTATCTCTTTCGCTAATTTCTTTAGAGTTTTGAGTAATAGCTTTTTCTACTAAAACTTTTTTAGATGTTTCTTGTGCTTGTATATTTACAGTTATTAATAATGCAACTGCGAGCATTGATAATATTACTTTTTTCATACTTATTTTCTCCTGTTTTTAAAATCTGTTATCTATATTTAAGAAATAGATGTTTTACCACAACGCAATATTGTGTTTTGCCCAAAGTTCTATTTCCTTGTCGTCTTTATCTATGTGGTATATTATAGAGCCATTATCAAATAAAACATAAGATTTAGTTGCTTTGAGGTTTTTGAGTTGCATACCATTTTCAGATAGTTCTTCTATATCTATTTCTGGAAGATTTTCTAAATAGGACAATAAATCTTCTGAAGAAACTAATTTTTCTGCAAAAGTAAGAGCTTCTTTATCTGTATCTTCTTCTGTAAGTTCTTTAAGTTTTGTGATGCTTGGAAATATAATATATTCCTGATAGTCAGTAGTTTTTCCCAATGTTTCATTAAGTTCAATTATCCATTTTAAAGTGGAATCTGTCTGATCTTTAGGGAAATTATAATAGTTAGCATACTCCTTCAGAGATTCTATTTTTTTATCTATTTTTTCTTGCCTTAATTTTTTTGCTATGCTTGTATTTTGAATAACAGCTTTTTCTACTAAAACTTTTTTAGATGTTTTAGATGTTTGTTCTGCTTGTATATTTACAGTTATTAATAATGCAACTGCGAGCATTGATAATATTATTTTTTTCATTTTAACTCCCTTTCCTATTTAATTTATTCTACACCTATATTTTAACTTGTGTACGATTTTAACACAATGGTACTTTAGTACTAGTTTTGAAATAGTGGTTTTGGACTATATAAAAAAATATTTCCTCTCCCTGCATGAGGGGAGAGGAGTAAGGTGAGGGTGAAGGTTTCCTTTAACTATAAAATTAAGTTGTATTTTATAATAAATACTTTTTAAAAATCGACAAGATTATTTTTTTTTGCTAAAATATAGATGTTGGATATATTTCTTTATGTCCAATATTTTCAATAAATTGTCACCGTAGCTCAGGTGGTTAGAGCGTGCGTCTCATAAGCGCAAGGTCGGTGGTTCGAGTCCACCCGGTGACATTTTTTTCTTTGTATTTTAAGCGATAACTTTGTTAAAAACAAGTTTAAGTATCCCTGCTCCTGCGGAGCATTCTGGGAATATACTATTCACTTGTTTTTTCCTCGTTCTCATCTTAAAATACTTTGAAAATTTTTTCTGCTATTCTAGTCATCATAAAGAAATTAAAAATTCAGTACGAAATACTTGCAAAATTTTTAATTTACCAAACAGAATTTTTTTTAATTAAAATTTACTTTCCCCCTTTTGTAAAGGGGGTGATATTTGTGTTAACAAATATCGGGGGTTTTATGTTTCGAAGCATTAAAACCCTCCGCACTTCGTGTCGACTCCACAGAGCCTGTGTCCACGACCTTTACAAAAGGGAGAAAAATTATTTAGATTTTAATTGCGAAATTAATTGTGGTATTACCTCAAACACATCGCCAACAAGTGCATACTTTGCCTGTGCCATTATTGGTGCTTCGGCATCTTTATTTATTGCGACAATAACATCGCTACTGCTCATACCTGCCATATGTTGAACCTGTCCAGAAATTCCACACGCAATATAAAGTTTAGGTTTTATAGTTTTACCAGTTAGCCCAACTTGACAACGATATGGCATTAAACCATTATCCACCGCTGCTCTTGATGCTGCCACTGTACCGCCGATAGAATCTGCCAATTGCTTTAAAAGTGCAAACCCTTTTTCGTCTTTCACACCACGACCACCAGCTACTATTATTTCTGAAGCGCAGATATCTATTTCGTTATCTTCAAGTTCTTTGAAAGATACAAATTTAACATTGCTTTTATATTTTTTTGCATCAACTTTAAAGTTTACAATTTCGCCTTTTCGTTTTTTATCGCACTCTGTTTGAGGATATGTTAACGGACGAAGCGAACACATTTGCGGTCGTTTAACTTCACACATAATTGTTGCCATCAAATTCCCCCCAAAAGTTGGACGGGTGGCATGAAGAAGTTTTGTTTCTTTATCTATTTGTAAATCTGTGGCGTCTGCTGTCAAGCCGGTGTCTGCGAGTATTGCAGTTTTAGCGGACAAACTTCTGCCTGTTGATGTCGCAGGTAAAACAAATATGTTAGGTGTATGTGCTTTTATCATATCTGTTAATAGTTGGGAATAAATATCTTCGTCGAAGTTTGCTAAGCATTTATCCTCTGCGACATAAACAATATCTGCACCATGGCAGATGAGTTTTTGTGCGAAATCTTTTTTATCATTAGTCATTAAAACTGCACAAACTTTGTCGCCAGTTTCTTTGGCAAGTTTTTTTGCGATAAATAAAAGTTCTAAAGCTACTGGGCTTAAATTGCCTCGGATAACTTCTGCTAAAACCCAAGTGTTTGTAGATTTATTTTTCATATTAATATTCCTTTTTATACTCCCTCGCCCTTGAGGGGAGAGGGTTGGGGTGAGGGTGCTGTTTCAAACTTTTATAAGCATTCACCCCCTCCTTAATCCTCCCCCCTCATAAAGGGGGAGGAAATAAAGAGGTGTTTTATACATATTGGTTTTCCTTTAAAATTTTAACTAAATTATTTGCCCTTTCTTTACTGGTTGCACCTTCAATTACAATGCTGTTAGCTTCCCTTTTTGGTGTAAAACTTTTTACCACTTTGGTAGGCGAATTTTTCATGCCAAGTTTAGTTTTATCTGCTTTGATATCGTCAGCTGTCCATGTTGTAATTTCAAAAGTTTTAGCAGAAATTCTGCCACTTATTGACGCTATTCTTGGCTTATTAATTTCTTTAACCACACTTAAAACAGCGGGTGTGCTTAGATTGATTGTATCTGTGCCGTCTTCCACAAGTCGTTCTACTGTGATATTTGCATCACCAAGTTCACTTACTTTTCGCACAAACGAAGAGTTAGGATATTTTAACCAAGCAGAAATTTGCGCACCTATATGCCCGGTATCGCTATCGTTGGTTTGTTTACCACATATAATAATGTAAGGGTTACCAATTTTTTGTATGCCTTTGGATAGGGCATAGCTTGTAGCCCAAGTGTCTGATCCGGCAAATGCGATATCTGAAAGGTGAAACACTTTGTCCGCTCCTTTGGCGACTGATGTACGCAAAACCGCCTCTGCCTGCGGAGGCCCCATAGTTATGACATTAACTACGGCGGTTTTGCCTTGAGCAGTAAGGCGTTCTTTGATACGGATGCCTTCTTCGAGTGCGAACTCGTCGAAGGGATTGATGGCGGATTCAGCACCAGTTCTAATTAGACAGCCTGTAGCTGGATCTATTTTAATATTATCCGATTTCGGAGTTTGTTTTATACATACGATTATATTTTTCATAAATTGTTTAATCTACTTTCCATGTTTCTTGTAGCTTTTTTTATACTTTTTGCTTCATTATTAAAGAAATCATCAACTTTATAAAGAGATTTCATGTCTTTTAAAATACTTTTTTCCATTTTTATTCTGAGAGCTAAAACTTTTTTAAACATTTTTATTCCATACTCAATACATTCTTCTTTTTTTGGTTTTTCTTTTTTCTTAAAAAACCAAACAATTATATTGTTTAATACAAACATATTTTTGTGTATGTCTGCAGAGATCCATATTTTTTCTTCACACATAATATTAATTAGATTATTAGAGAATTTTTTCATATTGTTTTCATTATCAAAAACTTTATGATAAATGTTGCTGTTTCTATGATATACTCTATATAAATCGTTTATTAGTTTTTCTATATGACTATACGCATTTATGCGTTTTTTTATAATAATTTTTTTATAATCATTTTTAAAATCCAAATGTCTAATACACCAAGTTGTTCCTAGAGATACTACTAATGGAACACAAAGTAGTATAATAGAAAAAATTGCAGGGTTTGTTACAAATTTATATATTTTTTGTCCAATTGTTATTTCTTCCATTTTTTTCTCCCAAATTTACCTCTATAAATTTCAAAGACACTTTTTATTATAAAAAATTTCAGATTTGAGATTATTTTTTTATTTTCTCTGCAACGACTAGTCCATTCAGCGAATACTGCGAAGCAGTAGCGGTACTTTAGGAGCAGAAAAATAAAAAAGAGCTCAAATATGGAATTTTACTTCTTATCTTTACTTGCATATTCTTTTATTACAGAGGCTGCTATCTCGTTTCTCTGTATGAAATTTGTGCCTTCATATATTTGTGTTATTTTGGCATCTCGAGCATATTTCTCTACTGGGAAATCTTTCATAAATGCTATGCCACCACATAAATTTATACATTCGTCAGCTACTTGCATTGCAGTATCAGAACAGAAAAGTTTTGTCATACCACTATACTTTGTCCATCGTTTGCCTTTTAACTTTTTAAGTTCGTCATGAACTCTCGTACCATTGGCTATGGCATTGTCCATTGCGGGTATCAACTCTTTATCCATTCTATGTGCCACGGAATATATCAAAGCTTTACCAGCTTCAACTTTTGTACATAAATCTGCAATTTTATGTTGAATTGCCTGAAAACTGGATACAGGTTGATCAAACTGCTTCCTTGTTCTTAGATATGGGATAGTTTCGTCCAAAGCACCTTGTGCTATACCTATCGCCTGCGATGCTACACCTGGACGACTATAATCAAATGTTTCTTGAACTATTAATAAACCCTGCCCTTCTCTGCCAAGCAAATTTTCTACTGGCACTTTAACATTTTCAAAATTTAATTCGTAAGTAGGGTTTGAACGGATACCCACTTTTTCCTCTTTCTTACCAAACGAAAAGCCTTTCATACCCTTTTCCATAACAAGAAGGGTTATTCCCCTTGCACCACGCTCTGGATTGGTTGTTACGGCTACGGTATAAAAATCCGCCTCTTTAGCAGTAGATATAAAGTGTTTAGACCCATTTACTATATAATGTTTGCCATCTTCTGTTTTTGTGGCTGTCGTTTTGAGTGCGGTAGCATCAGAGCCGGCTTCGGCTTCAGTAAGGGCAAAAGCCCATAATTTGTTGCCAGATGCCATATTTGGCACCCATCGTTCTCTTTGTTCCTTAGTTGACCACATAAGCATAGGCATTCCACCTAAGGCACTTGTAGCCGGTGCTAGAGCTAAACCGCCACAAGCTTTGGAAAGTTGTTCAATTGCGAGGCATAAGTCTGCCACTCCGCCACCTAGACCGCCGTATTCTTTAGGTAGCCAAACACCAAATAAGCCGGTTTGTTGGTAAGCTTTTACTACTTCGTGTGAAAATTGTTCTTTAGCGTCTGCTTCGGCTCTTAATGGCTTTAGGACGGTTTCTGCCACTTCTTTGGCAGTATTAATAATTTCTTGTTGAAGTTCGTTAATTGCATAATCCATTTTTTAAAATCCCCTTTTATGGTTTTTGTCATTGCGGACTTGATCCGCAATCTAGGTCTTTTCTTTTTTTTTATCCTGGATTCCGTGTCAAGCACGGAATGACAAGATTTTTTACATATCTTTTTATTTTATCAAATCTGTATAAAGAATTTCAGTTTGTTTTAGCATGTTTTCTATTTTAAATTCTTCTAAATTCATACCCTCTACATTTTGTTTTAAATGTTCATACAAATTTTCGTCTTCCAATACCTTGCTTATATATCTGGCAGATTGTTGCCAGTTTTTTCGCTCTACCAAAAATCCATTGTGTCCAGTTGTAAGAATATCGTTGACGCCATCTGTGCCATAACAAATTGACGGCAGGTGCTGATTAAAAGCTTCAACCAATGTCATAGGCAAACCTTCCCAAAGCGATGTCATAATATAAAGATGCGAAATTGATAATATTTCGGCGCCGTCTTTTCGCCAGCCAAGTAGTTTGCAATTTTTACTAATATCAAAATGTTTGATAAGTTTTTCGGTCTTTTTTCTTAGCTCTCCGTCGCCGATAAATAAGAAATATGTATTAGGATGTTTCTTTAAAACTTCATTAGCTATTTTTACAAAATGTAGTGGGTTTTTTTGAAGTTTAAAATTACCAATACTTGTAATTATTTTTGCGTTTTCTTTTATGCCAAGTTCTTTTAACTTTTCAGATTTATTTATATTTACGGTTTCAAACTCTATACCAACTCGTATTAATTTATGTTTGTTTCGTTTACCTATTTTATATTTTTGCGCAGTTTCCATATTATCTTTAGAAACAAAAATTAGGGTGTCTGCGAAATGTGCGAACAATTTTTCTATCCAAATATAAAAATAGCGAATAAGAAAAAATTGTTTGCTATTAAACCCAAAGCCATGAAATGTGTGTACAACTTTTGTATCTTTCAAACCCGAGAACTTGCAGGCTATCCTACCAAGTATTCCAGCTTTGGAAGAATTTGTATGCACGATATTTGGTTTTATTTGTTTTATAATTTTGGCAAGTTCAAACACTGCAAAAATATCTCTTACAGGCGAAATTTGACGAACTAAATTCTTAGCATAAAATATTTTATCGTCTTTAATATCACTTTTAAGCAAGCCACCTTTACCTGCACAAAGGTAGGTGTCAAATTTCGATTTATCTAGGTTTTCTGCGCTATATAGGACGAGCTTCTGTGCGCCCCCCAGCTCCAGCTTAGTAATGATATATAGTATTTTAGATTTCTGCTTTTGTGACATTGTCTATTTTAAAAAAATAAGAACCTCTTCTTCTCTTCTTTGGGGGTTTGTTTAATAGGAGCTTTTTTTACAGCTTGTCTATTAGGGTCTTTAACAGTATAATTTGGTAGATAATATTTAAGTAAATCTTTATAGTTTTTCCCCTGAGCTTCCAAACCCTGAGCTCCTGCTACACATAAACCTTTGCCTAGCCCAGTGTCGTAACCAATAATTAAAATTTCGCTAAATTTACCCAATCTATGTATTGGTATTATTGTAAATAAGTTAGATCTTATCGAACCTGCTCCCAATATAAATAAATTTTCTTCTATATCGTTAACTTCTATTATTTTATTTTGTTTTTTGGAATCTTTAACCGTATATTTTACACTTTCTACTCTTCCGCCGTCACTTCTTCTAGAAATTTTTATACCTAAAAGTTCTTTAGAAAATTCGTAGTTTTGTTTAAGTCTTCTGAATATTTGATTTGTGTCAAACATATAAAGCCATTTAACGGTAGACCATTTTGTAGGATCTTTTGGTGCTGAAAATAAATCTTTAGGTGGATTAGATATTAAATATTTTAAAATATTGGAATAAGAATATTCAAAAGCAATATCCTCATTAGTATTTTTTATTCCCTGTTCTGTTAATACACCACAAGAGCTATAAAAGTCCACCATATCTAAATTATCGTCTTTTAAAAGGTGTATGCCTTTTGTTTGTCTAACTGCATTTTTAACTGGTAAATTTTCTTTATTAACACCACCATAAATACCAAACAATTCATTATCTGTTAAAGCAAAATATTCACTGGAATTTTGCTTGTTTTTCGCCATCACATTAGACCGAATTATTATAGCTAGTGCTTTTAAAACTTCTGGGTTTTTAACCTGTTTAGCAGAGTTTAAAAGTACTGAAGGCAAATAATCTTCTAAAGTCATTTCGGCTACTACAATAGCACCTTCTTTATTTGGGATAATTAAAACATCACCTTTAATTTCTTTATCGCTATAATCTGCACCCAAAATATTTAATGGACGAACATTCTTTAAAAGTACTGTTGCACCTTTTTTTTCTGGCATTATCCAAAAAGGTCTTTTTGCAGAAAATTGTGTATTACCCCATTTGTTTTTTATGTTTAAGGCTTTTATTTCTTCATCAAAATTCAAGGTTCTTAATTCTTTAGCGTTTCCTGCTAAAATATGACCCATTTTTTCGTCTTTTATTATATAGTTGGAACTTGCCATTATTTCTAAACTTTTTAATGTATTAAGTTCTCTTGTTCTACCGGCATAAAGTCCTACTTTTATTTTTTCAGATTCTATTGTATCGAAATCTTTTTCAAGCGGATTATTTATTCGCATATAATAAAGATATTCTATTTGTGGACGGTCAAAATTTTCTGCTAGTTTATCCATTTTACTTTTTACTAAAGTGTTATTAGTGTCTAATCCGTAAAGTGTTGCATATGCTTGCCAAGATGCAATATCTTGACTATTCTTCTCGTAAACTTCTGCTAAAAGTTCCATAGATTTATAATTTTTATAGTCGTGATCTAAAGATTGCTGAAGCAAGGTTATACTTGGTAAATAGCTTTTCTTTTCAAAATTTATTCTGCTTATCATATAGGCAGAAAAAGATATTAAATATGGATTAGTTGTATAAAGATATTCGAAAATCTCTCTCGCTTTTTCTTTGTTCCCTTTGTGATAATAACTTAAAGCTTCGCCTACTTTTGCATAAGAAGTGTATTCAAAATCTGCTGTTAAAAACAATAAATTTTCAAACTCTTTTAATGCTTTGTTGTATTGTGCAGATGAAAATAATACCCAAGCTTTTACAAATGGTAGGAATGGGTTATCGCCATCTTGTTTAATAGCGGTTTCTATATAGTTTAGACTTTTTCTTGTATCACCTTTGGCGAGTTGCGAAATAGCAATTTCCAAGTTGGCTATGGAGCTTACAGATTTATCTGGGTGTTTTGCATATTTTAGATATTCGTTTTCACACACTTCTCTTGAAGAAGTTTTACATTTATTTGCTACGGGTTTCAAAACATCTGGATAGCTATAATTTAAGGTTGATGTTCTTAATATATCTTCGTTTAGTTTGATATCTTTTTTCTTAACGAGTGTGATATTTTCTGCACTATTATCTTCTTGTGCAAAGCAAAACCCACCCACTAAAGATAGGATTAATAGGCAAATTACCGATTTTCTTATGACATTAATAATAATCATAATACTATTATACAAAAAAAGACCACCTTTGGAGAGGTGGTCTTTAAAATTGGAATTTATTGTTAATTTGCAATTTCTATTTCAACCTGAGTAGGTTTTCTTAATAGTGTTTTTATTATTTTTTCGTATTCGTCGTATATTTCTACAAGTTTAAGTCCGTTTTCATCTTTATAATCTAAAACTCTTGTTACCATCTTTCCATCTTTGTATGTACAAATGATGTTCAGAGGGTTATTATAATAGAATTTTGCAGTGCCATTATAATAGAATATTGATTCTGAAATAATGCCATTATCATATTTAAAAGTTGCTCTGCCTACTAGGAGTTCGCCATCATAAAAGAGTTCCTCTTCTAATAAATTTGATTTAGGATTTTTTATTTTTATTCTTTTTATTCCGTTTTCTAATATTTCTGTTGTTTTGTCATCATTTTTTACTTTTGATAATATTTTTTCGGAATTTCCGTTCTCATTAAGAAGTTCTTTAACTTTGTTTGTTATTTTAGCAAGATCATAATCTGGATATTCACCAAAAACATACTTTGCTGTGTCATACTCTTCATAACCTTTGATTAAATATCTTAGGTTTTCTATGTCATCTGGTGTTTTAATAATGTCAGAACCTAATTTATCAAATATGTCATGTATTCTTGGTCCTATTTCCTCTATGTTTATATATTTTGGTACTGGTTTGTCAAGGTTTTTGATTTCAGCCATAAGGGCATAAACTAAGGCATCATCGTAGGATATTCTTTTTATTGTAGTGGTTTTAATAGATATTTTTGTTATTTTTTGAAATTTTTCATATGGAATATCTGTTCTGAGTTTGCTGTACATCATATTTTTTTTAAAAGCTTTTGTGACGGCTTTAAATATTTGCCCCACTCCGTTTGTTACGGGTTTTATTGGTGTAGATAGGTATGGTTCAAATACAACTTCTTCAGCTTGATTAATTTTTTTATTAATCATACTATCCAAGTGTGTGTTTGCATCAATATTGATAAATGCAAACATTAAGCAAGTTATAAAAATTAGTATTTTGTTCAATATATTACTCTCCCAATTTTAATGTCGTTTGTATATTTTAAATAATGTGCCATATTTACACAAGGTACTTTAGTACTAGATGTATGTAGTTAATTATTATTACATAAAAAAAGAGAGCTTTTTCAGAAAAGCCCCCTTTTGAGTTTTTATTATATTTTTTTTACGAACTAATTACAATGCTTTTTTAAGCACTTCGTCCATATGCGAAACAGGAATTAGTTTCATCGTTTTCTTCACTTTTTCTGGAAGTTCTGAAACATCTTTCTCGTTTGTCTTAGGATATAGGATAACTTTTACCTTTTCTCTATAAGCAGCCAAGAATTTCTCTTTAATACCGCCTACTGGTAAAACTCTGCCTGTAATGGTAACTTCGCCTGTCATAGCAATTTTCTTTTTGACAGGTTTCTTGGTTATCAAACTTGTTAATGCTGTTGTTATTGCTATGCCGGCTGAAGGTCCATCTTTTGGCACTGCACCTTCTGGGAAGTGGATATGAAAGTCTGTTTTATCAAACTCTATATTTTTACCGATGCCTTTAGAACGAATGTATGTCAATGCTGCTCGTACACTTTCCTTCATAACATCGCCAAGCATACCTGTTAGTATTAATTGTCCTTTACCAGCAAATTTCGTAGCTTCTATGGTTAAGGTTTCGCCACCAACGGTTGTCCATGCTAAACCGGTTGCAATACCTATATTATTTTCCTCTACTGCGAAATTTGCAAACTTTGGTATACCTAAATATTTATGTAGATTCTTTTTCTCTACTACAACTTTTCGTTTCTTTTCTACGAATTGTTTTGCAGATTTTCGGCAAACAGTAGCAAGTTCTCGTTCAAAGTTTCTTACACCGGCTTCTCTGGTATAATTTCTTATAGTTTCGTCGATAGCATCTGCTTTAATTTGCATCTGAGTTTTCTTTAAGCCATGATTTTTCATCTGTCTTGGCATTAAATAGTTTTTGGCGATAGAATTTTTTTCGTATTGTGTATATCCGGAAAATTCTATAATTTCCAATCTATCTCTTAAAGTATTTGGTATATTTTTTAAACTATTTGCAGTTGTGATAAACATAACTTTAGAGATATCAAAACCTACATCAAGATAATGATCCATAAAATGTTGATTTTGTTCTGGGTCTAAAAGTTCTAGTAAAGCGGCGGCGGGATCTCCCCTCCAGTCCATTCCCATTTTGTCTATTTCGTCAAGTAAAAATACTGGGTTATTACTTTTTGCTTTGCTTATATTTTGGATAATTCTACCTGGCATACTACCAATATAAGTTCTTCTATGACCACGAATTTCTGCTTCATCTCGCACACCACCTAAGGATACACGGATAAAGTTTCTGCCAATACTATCTGCAATACTTTTTGCAATAGAAGTTTTACCAGTTCCTGGAGGTCCAACAAAACAAAGTACAGGACCAATTAGACTTTTTGTCATTTTACTTACGGCGATATATTCCAAAATTCTTTCTTTTGGTTTTTGTAGTCCGAAGTGGTCTTTGTCTAATATTTTTTTAGCTTTATTAATGTCCAAAATATCTTTGGTGGATGTTGCCCATGGCATATTAACCATCCAATCTAAGTAGCTTCTTGATACTGTGCTTTCTGGTGAAAACGGTTGCATTTTGGAAAGTCTATTAAGTTCTTTTTCTGCAGCTTTTTGAGCTTCTTCTGTTAAACCATTTTTCTTTATTTTTATTCGAAGTTCATCAAGTTCTTTTTCAAAATCATCTTTTTGATTAAGTTCTTTTTGAATTTCTTTCATTTGTTCATGCAAGTAATATTCTTTTTGACTTTTATCAATTTTTCTTCTAACTTTGCTATGAATTTTTTCTTCAAGTGATAAAATTTCTGCTTCACTTGCTAAAAGTTTTAATAAATTTTCTGCTCTTTTTTTAATATCCACAGTTTCCAAAATTTTCTGTCTATCCTCGATTTTGGCTATTATGTTAGATGCTATTGTATCTATTAATTTGGAAGGGTCTTCTATTTGTCTTAAGAAAGATAAACCTTCAACGGTTATTTTTTTAGATGCTTTTGCATAGTTTTCAAACTGGTCTAAAACCTGACGCATAAGTGCTGTCATTTCTCTACTTTCTTCGCCAAATTCTTTTGGATAGCTAACTTCTGCAAACCAGCCACCTGGTTCTTTATCGAAGGATAAACTCTCTACTTTTGCTCTTGCGAGTCCTTGTAAGAAAACTTTTATACTGCCGTCTGGCATTTTTAAAAATTGTGTAATTTCGCTAAGAACACCAAACTGATAAACATCATTTGCTTGTGGATCTTCAGTTTCTGGTGCTTTTTGTGATACTGCTAAAATATATTTGTTGGCATTTAAAGCAAATTCTATAGCTTTTATACTTTTGCCTCTATCCACGGAAAGTGGTAGATTCATACCGGGAAACATAACAACATCTCGTATTGCTACTGTTGCTACTTTTTTGGGTAATTTGCCTCTGTCAAAGTCTTTGAATTTTATGTCTTCACTGAACATATTTATTCCTCTCATTGTTAATTAATGTTGCTCTGCCCTGCGATATATAATAGCAAACTTATCACTCTAAAGTAAAGTCTGCTAGTTTTAGCAACTAGCAGACTTATTAAAATGTTTGAATTTAACTATTTTTTATATTATTTCCAATTCAAATAAAATAGTGTTATAAAATTTAATATAGAAGAATACTCATCTTCAAGAGGATTTTTCTCTTTAAACATTGCAAAGATAGTATTTTCATAGCTAACCGTAGATCCTTCTCGTGCTATGCCAAATGTTTTTTTAGCATCAATTATATAAAGATTAGTAAGATCATTAAACCATATCTTCTTCTCATAAATTATTTTATCATCATCTTGGTGTCCAAAATTATTAGCATAGTTATAGGAAACATCCCAATATTCTTTCTCTGTAATATCGATCTTTTTGCTCTCTGTATTCTCGATAATTTCACTTGGAATTTTTAATGTATGCATTGAACCTATTCTGTATTCTCTGTCTTTAGGGACTGTATATACGAAATCCACTAGTTTTAATATGGGATATGCTTTCTCACTAAAATACACATTAGTTATTTCAGTTTTAACTTTTTGTTCTAGAAAATCAATAGTTACAAATTCTTTTCCGTTTTCTCTTATTATTTCCATACCTTTTAGACAAATTTCTCTGCGTCCGGTTAAAATACCTTCATTATCTGCAAGTACAGTTGCGGTACAGCTTTCATTATCACCCTTACCATTGAATTTAAAAACTACTTCATCATCTTCCACTTCATGCGTTTCTTTAGCATTTTGTGAAATAGCTTTTTCTGTGTTTTCTGCAAAATAGCCAGAATTATTAGAGCCTGTTATTATATCTCCTGTACATAATAGTGATTTGAATTTGCCTTGTGTCATTTGAGCTTGTGCGTTTACAGTTATTAATATTGCAACTGTGAGCATTGATAATATTACTTTTTTCATTATTTTTATTCTCCCACTTTTTACACTTACTTATATTTTACCAGTCAGCACTTTTTTTGTAAATGGTACTTTAGTACTATATAAAACAAGGCATGCTTGGAATAAGCACACCTTGTAATATAATATAGCTTTAGGCTTACTTCTTAGGTACTAATATTTCGTCTATGATGCCGTATTTTTTTGCTTCTTCGGCAGATAGGTAATAATTTCTCTCACTATCTTTTCTTACTTTTTCTGGTGTTTGACCTGTATGCTTTGCTAAAATTTCAATAAGTCTATTTTTATTTTCAGCAAGCTCTTTACTTTCAATTTCGATATCTGTTACCTGTCCGGATAACCCACCCCATATTAATGGTTGGTGTATCATTATTCTGGAATGTGGTAATGCATATCTTTTACCTTTTGTACCTGCTGCTAAAAGCACTGCGCCAAAGCTCATTGCTTGTCCCATACATATTGTCGTTACGGGAGATTTGATGTATTGCATAGTATCATAAACTGCTAAACCTGCAGTTACTAATCCGCCGGGCGAATTGATATATAGATTAATCTCTTTTTCGGAATCTTCAGCATCTAAATAAAGAAGCTGAGCTATTATCATATTAGCGGTTTCAGTGCTTACTGCACCATCTGGACCGCCGACAAAAATAATTCTATCTTTCAAAAGTCTTGAAAAAATATCGTAACCGATATTTTTTTCTACTATAGTAGGAACAACTAACATAACAAATACCTCCTAACATCTCTTGTCATCCTGAACTTGTTTCAGGATCTCTTTCAGGATCTTTAGAAAGATGCTGAAATAAATTCAGCATGACACAAGGTGTGTAATTAAAAATCTTAAATTTATTCTACAAAATTTTATAGAATAAATTTAACAAATTTACAGGAGGATACTAATATGCCTTTTAGACATCATACAAGAGATACAGATATCAACCTTTTTGAAATTATCGTTTTATTCCTATCACTATACTCTGTGATCGCTATTGCAATGATAATGTTTTTGGAACTTCCAGATAAAGTAGAACTTCTTATAACTAGAATAGACTTTTTAGTTTGTTTAGTATTTTTATCAGAATTCACTTATAATATGATACGGGTTGAAAAAAAATGGAGCTACTTTCTTAGAAGCGGTTGGATAGATCTTGTTTCCAGTATCCCAGTAATAGAATATTTAAGATACGGTAGAATTTTCAGAATATTTAGACTTGCTCGCTTTTTCAACATAATGCGATATATTTTAAAAGAAAGATCTCACTTGGTTACAGCATCTGCATTTTTAGTTTTGATATTTGTGCTTATTTTTGCATCGATAGGAATGTTGCTTGTTGAAACTGCAGGAGATTCTAACATACAAACTCCCATAGATGCTTTATGGTGGGCATTTATTACAATTACCACTGTTGGTTATGGCGACCATTTTCCCGTGACCATACAAGGCAGAATGATAGCTGTATTTATGGCTATTATAGGTATTTCGTTCTTTAGTGTTTTGACCGCATATATCACAAGTTATTTCAGATACAATAGCGAACACGATATAAGGGAAATGAAAGCAGATCTTAAGGACATTAAATATTTAGTGGAAAAACAAAAGAAAACATCTACTAAAAAATAACAAAATTCTTATCTAGTATAAAAGTACTATATGAAAACTAGTACTAAAGTACCTATTATTAAAATTGCTTATGGGTTAGAATATATGTAGTATTAAAAAAATCAGGAGCAAATTAAATGAAAAAAATAATAATATTAACAATAAGTTTATTAGTTATGGCTGGTAATATAAACGCCACCCCAGTAATAAACGAATTGGTAAATACAAAAGTATCTCAAGCAGAAGCTATAGTAGTAAATTCAGCACCAGTCCCCCCAGTTATACCCCCAAGATTTTTTAAAGGTGTATATAAAGTTTTTAAAGAATTTTTCAATAAAAATGCGAATGAAGTAGCGAGCAAAATGTTTTCAAAGTATGAAACTGGTAAGGAATATTCTTTAAAAGGTTTACTTAAAGAATCAAATGCAGAAACTTTTGTATTTGAATATCTAATAACAAAAGGACTTATGGACAAAGGAGAGGGGATCCTAAAAAAATATCTCTTGGAAGCATTAGCTTTTGCATTTTATAAAGAAATTGATGATATCGGAATAAAGAATGGTAGTATTGCGATAGAAAACCTTGATTTAATCGGAAAGAGAATTTTTATGTTAATTAACAGGAGAGGAGAAGATTGTTTGTCTTCTGTAGAATCTATCAAAAACATGGAATTCCTTTTAAAGGGATCTTTTGAACATAAGACAGCAATGGATTTGTTGTTAAAAGTTGAAAATAAAAATATTACTTTAGCGGAACTTGTAAAAAAAGTAAAAATAGAAATGAAAGCAGAAATAGCAAGTGAAAGTAAACTTAAATTGATAAACACAGAATAAAAAAATAAATACTTAAAACTTGACAAAATTTTATCGCCGTGATATACTAGTTCTAGGGAAAAGCCGTCATAATCAAATAATTTGGTTGTTTCGGCTTTTTCTATTTAAAAACTTATCTCTCTATTTTTAAAAAAGCCCATATAGCCAAACTACAGGAGAACTTCCCTCTATGGAGCTTATCAATAAAATCAAAAAGGTATTCAATACAGATTCTAAAGGCTTTCTAAACCCAAGCATAGTAGAACTTACATCTAATAGTGGTAAATTACCCGATCCATCAACCCATAACTATGCACCCTATGTGGAAGCTTACGGCGATAAAGCATGGGTTTATGCCTGTGTTTCTACCATATCAGAAACCGTAGCCAGTGCTGATTTCGTACTAAAAAACGAAAATGGCGAAATTTTGCAAAACCACCCAGCCCTCAAATTAATGTACAAACCTAATCAGTTTATGACAGGTAGACAATTAAGACAATGGATTATCGCCAGCTTAGAATTAACAGGTAATGCCTACATTCTTAAAGATGCTATTTCAAAAGACGGTAAACCAAAGGAACTTTTCCCCCTTCTAAGCCACCTAGTAGAAATTATTCCGGGTGAAGACTCCTCCAACCCAGTAGAAGGATATAAATACCGTGTAGGAGGCAATACGGCTTACTATAAGGCAGCAGATGTCATACACTTTAAGTATTTTAACCCGTTTGACTTCTTTTATGGACTATCTCCGCTTGCCGCCGCACGTGCGGCGGCCGACACACTAGAAAGTGCAGAGGAATATAACAGATCTTTCTTTGCAAATTCGGCCACAATATCGGGCATATTATCTACAGATAGCAAACTAGATGATGTTAGTCGCAAAAGAATAGTAAAAAGTTGGAGCGATAAATATCAAGGTTCAAGCAAAGCACATAAAGTAGCACTTTTGGAAGGTGGACTAAAATGGCAAAGCATAGGTGTAAGCCAGAAAGATATGGACTTTATTTCCAGTATGAAACTTTCAAGAGAAACCGTACTTGCAATATTCCATGTACCACCAGCAATGGTAGGTATTTTCGATCATGCTCCACAATTTAACACAAAAGAGCAACAAAGAATATTCTGGCAAACTTGCATATTACCAAAACAAAATAATATGTGGGAAACTTTTACAGAATTTTTACTATCAGAATACGATCGCACAGATTCGCTCTATTTTGATAAAGATAACTCCTCTGTATCTGCACTTAAAGAAGATGAAGTACAAAGAGCGCAAGCAGCTAAAATATATGCTGATATTGGCTTTTCTAAACAAGAACTTATTGAAGGTTTAGGACTTCCATTTAGTGTAGAAACAAGCAAAGTTAAAAAAACCATAAAAAAGAAAACTAATAAAAAGTTTTAAGCAAGGAGTTTTAAATAAAAAATGAAATATAACATTAAAGGCACAAAGAAAAATCCAGCAGTAAAGATATTGCCAATTGAAAGTCCCCAAATATCCGAAAAAGATGGCTTAACCATAATTGAGGGTTATGCTAATACAAAAAACTTTGCAGATAGATATGGCGATATCCCAACCGTATATAAGAAAAAAAGAAGTTTTGTTTATAAGTTAGACGAGTTTAAAAAAAATCCAGTCCTACTTATAGATCATGTTAATAGAGTAGATCATCTTGCAGGAAGCATAACAGAAATTAAAGAAGATATTAAAGGACTTTATTTTAAAGCAGTATTTTCAACTTCTTCTCACCCTGTGGTAGCTCATGCGAGACATATATATAAGGAAGGACATGCAAAAGGTATAAGTATTGCGGGCAAGTTCCACTTTGAAGATACCGAAAACCCAAACAATTTAACGCTAGCAGAAATTTATGAGATAAGTTTAGTAGCAGTACCAGCAGACCCAAATAGTTTGGCACAAGCTATGGAGAAGACATTATCTAACCTAGAAGCTTCCTCCACCGCTAATGATAGCAAGATGTCCCTTGCTTCTATCCAGAAAGAAATAGATAATTGGATAGACCAACTAACAAAAAAAACCTCCTAACACCCAAACAGCACACTAAAAGTAATGCTTCATAGTTTAGGTGTCAAACAATAAGGGCGGATAGCAAAAAAGCCTATCCGCCCTTTAAAAACTAAGGATAAAATATGCCAGCTAAAAAAAAGAAAGCAGTAAAGAAAAAGCCCGATACAAAATTAATCAAAGAAAGTTTTTTACAAATATTACATTCCTCTGCATCTATAAAAGAAGCATTGGAAGAAGCCAATTTAGAAAAAGGAATATTCAATCAAATGCTATACGAAGATAGTAAATTTAAACAACAATTTGACGATATTATAAACCAAAAACTAGAACTCGCCCTTTTAGATAGTGCATTAAGAGCATCGAGTTCCACCATACTGACATTTTCACTTACTAACAGAATGCCTGAAAAATATAAAGGCAGAACCGCGGTAAATCCAGAAACTGTTATGCCACAACAAATTGTATATGTACAGGAAAAAGAAGATAAAAAATAAAAATTAAATTGTCATTGCGAAGCGATTTTTTTGAGATTACCACGGCTTCTTATAGAAGCCTCGTAATGACAAATCTATTTTTATATTTAGCTAAATACGAAAATAGTTTGAAACAAAAAAATCGCTCTGGCAATCTCAACTCTTTCTTGTCATTGCGGACTTGATCCGCAATCTAGAATAAAAAAAACAACAATAAATAATATGCAAAATAAAAAATTTAATACATCAAGACAAATAATAACAACAAAGAAAGCTAGTATAAAAAATATTTCACAAAAAGTTTCAAAAAGAAAACGAAAATTAGAAGTTAAAGTAACAAATATATTTAAAAAGAATTTAACATCAAAAGAAAAGGTTATAGTTAATGTAGGCGGAGCAAGAAGCGGTAAAAGTTATGCTATAGCCCAAATGCTTATTTTAAAAGCCAATAATATTCAGGGGATAAGTATAGCCGTCACAAGAAAAACTATGCCAGCTTTAAAAATGACGGCTTATAGATTATTTATAAACTTATTAAAAGAATACGGTTTATATAATGCTAAAAAACATAATAGAACCGAACATTTTTACGAGCTTGGTAAAAGCAGAATACAATTTTTTTCTTTGGACGATCCAGAAAAAATAAAGTCTTCAGAGTTCAATTATATATGGATGGAAGAAGCTAGCGAATTTACCTATCAAGATTATATTACTCTTTTAACCCGTATATCTGCACCAATGCCAAAATGTGCGCCAGACGGGGATAGAAACCAACTTTTCCTAACACTTAACCCCAACGATAAAGACGGCTGGATACCCGAAAAAGTTTTACCACAGATGGGAATAAAATTAATTCAGTCTAGCTATAAAGATAACCCATTTTTAAGTGACGATTATGTGGATACACTTTTAAATTTAAAAAATGTGGACGAAAACTATTACCGCATTTTCGCACTTGGCAAATGGGGACAGAAAAATAATTTAGTTTATACCAATTGGGATTTTGTAGAACATTTCCCCAAAAACCACGACGAAATTATTTGGGGCTTAGATTTTGGTTTTAATAATCCATCGGCATTGGTTAAAGTTGCAATTAAAGATAGTATTATAACCGCGCAGGAAAAAATTTATCTAACTGGTTTGACAAATACCGATTTAATTAAGAAACTTGAGGGCATTATTCCCCTCGCTTCTCGTCATCAAATTATTTATGCAGATAGTGCCGAGCCAGATAGAATTAAGGAAATTTCTGATGCTGGGTTTAATGTAAAGTCTGCAAATAAGAATGTGAAAATGGGGATTATGAGTTTGAAAGGACGACGGTTTTTCGTCTGTAAAGATTCGCCTAATTTAATTAAAGAGATACAAAACTATAGTTGGAAGACAGATAATGCGGGCAATATTTTAGACGAAACTGTAAAGTTTAACGATCACATTTTAGATGCTTTAAGATATGCGACTTACACACATTTTAATTCCACTGGTGCAAACCCGTCTGTAATGTTTTTATAATTTACTTTACCCCCTCTCCGCTTTTTAAGGGGAGAGGGTTGGGGTGAGGTGATATAAAATTAATTGTGTTTTGAAATATTTACCCTCACCTTAATCCTCTCCCTATATTTGAGGGAGAGGAAATAAAAAGGTATAAAAAAAGAGGTGGTTCTTAGTGAACCACCTCTTTAAATTGTCTTCTAGATTAAAATTACTTAAAAACCAAAACCAAAGAAAGTGTTATTCTTTATTTTTATTGTTTTATCCTCTTTATTTATGTAATAAAAGATATCCTTATAATAAAATGTAATACTATACTCATTTTCTTTTATATCTGTAACTTTGATTCTGTTAAGCAAATAAGTATCTTTATGTTTCCTATACTCAGTGATAAGATTAAGATAATAACTATCGTTTGTTAAATTTATATCATGTTTATCTATTTCACCAAGAACTAATTTTTTAAATATTTCAGTGTCTACATAAACTATATAATCTTTAAATTCAGAGTTTCCGTACCATAAATCACTATTCATTCCTCTTATCATCAATAAGGTAGTATTAAACTCTTTTAAAGTAAGATCTTTTAAATGAGAACTTTTATATAAGTATTGGGTTTTTTCTAAGAATTTTTGTTCTTTTTCTTCTCTTAGTTCTACACTTTTAGTATATTTATAGTCATCTATTGCTTTTTCTACAAAACTTTTTTCAATAGAATTTTGTTCAATAACACTATCTACTTGCTCTTCAAGTGTTTCTTGTGCTTGTACGTTTACAGTTATTAATAATGCAACTGCAAATATTGCTAATATTATTTTTTTCATAATTATCTTCTCCTATTTTTTATAATTACTTATATTCTACCAGACAATACTTTTCTTGTAAATGGTACTTTAGTACTATATAGAAAAAGCCCCGCTTGTAATAAGCGGGGCTTTTAAATTGTCTTCTAAAACTTTAGCTTAACTTACTTTACTCGCATAATCTTTTACACATTCTGCAAGTCGTTTTATGCCTTCATCTATCTCCTCTATCGTTGCATAAGAGAAATTTAATCTCATTGTGTTTTTACCGCTACCATCGTGATGAAATGCACTACCTATTACATATGCAACTTTTTTTGCAATTGCATCATCAAACATATCGTCTGCAGATATATTTTTTGGTAGTTCTACCCATAAGAAAAGTCCGCCTTCAGGTTTTGTCCAACGAACACCTTCTGGCATATAAGTTTCAAGTGCTTTTATCATAGCATCTTTCTTTTTCTTATATATTGCAGTAACTTTTTCTATATGAGGATTTAAATATCCACTTGCCATAAACTCTGATGTGATAAGCTGTGAAAGTGAAGGTGCACATAAATCTATAGATTGTTTCAATACACACATATTTGCAATAAGTTCTGGTTTTCCTATTGCAAAACCAAGTCTTATGCCTGGTACGAAAGTTTTTGAAAATGTAAATAATGAAAGTACATTTTCCCCTTTTCCGCCATCTAATTTATAAAACATTTCTGGTGCTTCGCCTTCGAAACGAACTTGTCTGTAAGGTGAATCTTCCACTAATAATACATTGTGTTTTTTAGCGATTTCTAAAATTTTTACTCTTCTTTCTTGCGGTATTGTTGTACCTGCTGGGTTTTGGAAATCTGGCACTAAATATACAAATTTACATTTGATATTTTTTTCTTGAAGTTCTTGTAATTTAGCTTCTAAACTTTCTGGTATTATGCCGTTATCGTCGGAATCTATACCCTCCATTTTAGCACCATAACTTTTAAATACTTGTAACGCACCCATATAACTTGGATTACTTACTATTATTGTATCGCCCAAATCTATAAAAGCTCTTCCGACAAGTTCCAACCCTTGTTGGGAAGATGTTGTAATTAAAATATTATCCGCTTCTAGATTTATATTTTCTTCTTTTAATAGTTTGATAATTTCGGTTTTTAGAACTGCTAAGCCTTCTGTAGGACAATATTGTAAAGCTATATGTGGCTGTTCTGTTAAAATTTTATCTAAAACTTTCTTTATTTGTTCTACCGGGAAAGATTTAGGGTCTGGCAAACCGCCGGCAAAAGATATTATGCCTGGTTCGCTGGTTCTTTTTAAAAGTTCTCTTAATACTGATGCTTGGGCTCTTTTTGTTACTGATGCTAATATGTCATTCAAGTTTACCATTTTGATTATTCTCCTGATTATTTGTATATATTTTTATTTTATAAAATTTGTAGACTGATGTCCGCCGCTTTGGCAGAATGTGTCAATGCACCTATGGATATTATGTCTGGTTTGACTTTTAGATAATCCTCTATATTATCCAAGGTGATACCGCCAGAAACCTCTGTAATCGCTTTTTTACCAATGATTTTCTTGGCTTTTTTAATATCTTCAGGGGTCATATTATCTAACATAATAATATCCGCTTTAGCTTTTATTGCTTGTCCTACTTGTTTGAGGGTCTTTGTTTCAACTTCTATTTTACTTGTATGAGGTGCAGTTTTGCTACATTTAGTTATTGCTTTAGTTATGCCACCAATTGCTTTAATATGATTATCCTTTATCAATATGGCATCTGCTAAGCTCATTCTATGGTTGAATGCTCCGCCTTTTAATACGGCGTATTTATCTAACTTTCGCATTCCGGGGAGCGATTTTCTTGTATCGCATATTCTTACCCCGTATTTTCTTGCTTTGGATACGAATTTGCTTGCTAATGTTGATATACCGCTTTGTCTTTGCATAAAATTTAAAACTGTCCGTTCTGCTTTTAATATACCTAATGTACTGCCATCTATAGTTGCAAGTATCTGACCTTTTTTGACTTTATCGCCATCTTTGAAGGCAGTTTTAAATTTTATGCCTTTATCTACATGGTTGAAGATTTCTTTTGCAAGTTCTATCCCACAGATAACCATATCTTCTTTTGCTTTTATTACTGCTTGACAGTAATGTTCTTTATTAAAAATTGTTTCACTTGTGATATCGCCTAGGGAAGTATCTTCTTCCAGTGCCAATATTATAATTTTATCTAACATATTATTTCTCCTTAAAAATTATTTGTCATTATAAGTAACACTCATAATTGTCATCCTGAACTTGTTTCAGGATCTTATGGTAAGATGCTGAAATAAATTCAGCATGACAGTTTTTTGTTCACTATGACAGATGTGGAGGTTTTTATTTCCTTTCAACCATTTCGAACATTTTGTTTATAGATTTTTTTGCCTTTTCTGCCACATCTTTATCCACCTCTACAATTTGTGTGGAAAGTGGACTTACTAAAGCTAAGTAAATATCTTCCAAAGTGTTTCGTTTCATATGCCCACAAACAGCGATTGGTCCTACTATTTGTTTATCTGGGTTTTCAAACTCCAACCTGTTAACAAGTCCCCGTTCTGTTAAAACGGCGAATTGTTTGTGGGCGGATTCTTTTACATATTTCAACATTAACCCTGTACCACCGACAAAATCGCACATAGCACAAACTTCTGGTCGGCTTTCTGGGTGTGTGATAATTTTTGCTTCAGGATATTTTTGTTTGATATCTTCTACATCTTGCACTAAAAATCTATCATGTACGCAACAAGAACCTTCCGAAGATATTATCTCTTTTTCCACCCCTCTTTTTAAAAATTCTACTTTTATGTTTTCTGCCATTAAACTATCCGGTACAAAAATAATTTGTTTTTTTGGCATTTTTGAAATTATGTCATAAACATTAGAACTTGTCACACAAACATCGCATTCTGCTTTAACTTCTGCATTACTATTTATATAACACACAACACTTGCCTGTGGATATTTTGCTTTTAAAGTTTTAAGTTCTTCTGCTGTTATGGAATCAGCTAAACTACAGCCACTTTTACCTGCCGGTATTATTACTGTTTTGTTTGGCGAAATTATTTTGGCAGTTTCTGCCATAAAATATACACCTGCAAAAATTATATTTTTTTCTTTAACTTGGCTTGCTTTTTGACTAAGCTCGTAAGAATCGCCCACATAGTCTGCTACCCCGTAAACAATTTCTGGTAGCGTGTAAGAATGTGCCAAAATGACTGCGTCATTTTGGCTCTTAAGTTCATTTATTTTTTCTATAATTGGTGCAATTTCTTCACAATCTTTAAGAGTCCATTTTTTATAGGAATCGTGCGATACATTTTTTAACTTACTATATAACTCTTGCGCATTCATATTAAAATTTCTTCCTAGAACCCGGTTGAACCAACTCTTTACCATCTTTACAAAGTGGACAAACTTCTGGTTTAAATGTTTCTACTTCTACTGGTAATAAGCTTTCAAACCTTACACCGAGGTCTATGTCGGTGGTTCTATCTACTAAAGAAGCGCATGCGACTAAGTTGCCACCATATTTTTTTACAAGTTCTATAACTTCTTTGGTGGATTTGCCTGTGGTTACAACATCTTCACATATGATGCAGTTTTCGCCTTCTAAAATTTCGAAACCTCTTTTAAAAATCATTTCGTTATCAGCATTTCTTTCGCTGAAAATATTTCTTACCCCAAGTTGTCTTGCAAGTTCGTAT